>Ga0208742_1000001_pt1 | contig 266957 bp, 339 predicted proteins | sample CryBogCBH28Sep08_FD_184601 | JGI IMG/M metagenome (GOLD analysis project Ga0208742, IMG submission 184601) | Freshwater microbial communities from Crystal Bog, Wisconsin, USA - CBH28Sep08 (SPAdes) (version 2) | ecosystem: Environmental > Aquatic > Freshwater > Lake | place: Crystal Bog... | reverse complement strand
CTATCAGTAGAGACCTGCGTTTTGTAGCGAGCGCCAGATGAGAGCTCAAGAAATACAGCCAACAAAACTGGTGATCTTTGATATTGATGATACTCTGGTTCATACTCAGACCAAGGTACACGTGATCAAAGGCGGTCGAGTTGTTAAAAGTCTCAACAGCCACGAATTCACACACTATAAACTACAGCCTGGAGAATCATTTGACTTTGGCGACTTCCGTGATGCACGCGAATTCTTTGAAAAAGCACGTCCAATCATACCAATGATCAATCAACTCAAACAGGACATCAATACCGGCAACAAAGTGGTCATGGTCACGGCACGCGAAGATTTCAATGACCGTGAGCTGTTCTTGGATACCTTCCGTAAGTATGGTATAGATATGAGTCGTGTACACGTGTATCGTGCGGGTAACATCAAAGATCGTATACCCACAGAAACCAAGAAACAACTCATCATCAGCGAACTGTTAAAGAAACATCCTTATAGCAAAGCCATCATGTATGATGATGCTGTTCCTAATTTAGAGTCTTTTGTGGCCCTAAAGAAGGAGTACCCCAATACCAAATTCTATGCTTGGCATGTTAGCCTTGACGGTCGAGCTTCGGAATATCAGCGCACTAACGAATCTGTATAAAACACAAAACCCGCACTAGGCGGGTTTTTAATTGATGTATTATTGTTTTTATCTACACTATTAACTGGATGTTACATTTAATGTAATTTGTCTATCTATCCCGTTTGAGATTAATTGTTTTGCTATTGAGGAATCAGTAATAAAATAATTAAGGACGGAAGAATCGAATCCAACAGCCAGTGAACTAGAATTGGATGACCATTCAAAGTATCGAACCAATGATGTATCGGTGACTATTGGGTCTGACGCAACTTCTGTGTTATCATAAACTAAATTTAATATTAAAAAATTTACATTTGTGCCGCTAGCAAAAGAATAGGTTACAGCAACATTGGCTGTAATTGATGATGCACCGTCTTGGTTAAAAGTAATGGTTTTAGAGGTGTTGTATCCAGGATTAGCAGAAATAAAATCTCGATAATCGGACTTTATCTGTAGTCCTTCTTGTAGATTTAAATAGGTTTCTAAATCTGATACATTGTTAAAGATTTTATCTTCTGTATATGATAGGCCTGAAGTATCTCCGCTGTTAATGGTAACACTTCCAGCAGTAACCAATGAATCTAACAACGATCTAACCGCTGTATTGGCAAAAAATGGAGTATCAGTATTTGGACGAGTTCTAACTGTGCTAATTGTAGCGTTCATGGGATAAAATTCCTTGTTGTTATCATATATTTATTCGTATCGAAAAAATGTTGTAAAAATGCCACAACCAAAATGTTGACCCAAAATTGCCAAAATAGTATACTATGGGTATAGTAATTAACAAGGAGTTGAAATGAGCCGTAAACACTTTATTACTTTAGCCCAAGAAATCAGCTATATCAGTGACCTAACTGCCCGTAAATTAGCCGCTCTTGCTGTGGCAAATGCCGCTGGACAGCACAATAATAACTTTGATCGTACCCGTTTTTATGCGGCCTGCGGTGTTTGATTTTGGTTGACCCAAAATTGCCAAAATAGTATAATACTTGTATAGTAATTAATTAGGAGCTGACGTGGACTACTCTAAAGAACAAATTCAAACAATTATTGCCGAAGCTAAACATGAAGCTTACTTGGCCGCTGATAAGTTTTTTAAAGAAAAATTGGGTGGTGAGGACAAATACTCATGTGGTTTTGCTTGGGTAGATATTTTTGGCATCAAAGGTAACACTCGTTTAGGACGTGCTCTTAAGGCCGCAGGTGTTCGTAAGAGTTACACTGGTGGTTTTCAGATTTGGAACCCAAGTGGGTATGGTTGCCAAAACATTGACACTCTAGAAGAAGGTGCCAGAGCAGCTGCCAAGGTTTTTGAAAAGTATGGTTTTACCGCTTATGCTGGTTCACGTTTAGACTAAGGAGATAACAATGATTCCGGATTTAGTTGATATTCGAGGTGCGATTGTATCGGGTCATATGACCAATGCAGATTTGGATTCTATCCAGCAGGCCTTGACATTTGCACGCAATCAATTGGCACTTCGTAATACTGGACAATTTGTTAAAGGTAGTGTAGTTAAGTTTACAAGCAACCGCAACGGTCAGCGATATAACGGTGTGGTTGAACGGGTAGGTAGGAAGAATGTAGTAGTCCGTACCCCTGTTGGTTTATATCGTGTACCTGCAAATATGTTGGAGAGTGCATAATGGGTTCTTTTAGTCAAATTGATGCAGACATTAGAAGTATGATTCACCGTGGGCATACTATCAATGATATTTACATTTATTGGAAAGATTATGTTAGTATGGAAGATGTAGTTAGAATTTTTGAAGAGGAGAGTGCATAATGCGATCATTTATTCTGGGTACTGTTTTTGGTTTAATCCTTGCAACCGTTGGCTTTAGTGGTATTGCCAAAATGTTGGACAAGGGTGTCGAAACAGTCAAAACCCAAAGCCAAGAATTAGCCAAATAATTTGGTAAACGGAATTTCATATTATGGTTGACAGCAAATTCGAAATAAACTATAATATGGAATATACAGAGTGTGTCTGTATTAAATTGTAGTATTTTTTAACTTAAAAACGGAGTATTAAAAATGGATAAGTTGTTTAAAGTTGGCGGTGTTTCTAAAAATAATGGTCAATACAAAGTACGTTTCGCAAACGACATGACTCGTATTAAGATTTTGGCTAAAAATAACTCAGACATTAATTTGCTTGAGTTGCCAAAAGCAATGACTAAGCCAGAGTTAGTAACTTTCTTGAAGTCTACAGAATTGTATGCTAATGCTGACTACAAAGCTGCTATTGATGCGGCTGATGCTAAGTACAATGGCGTAGTTAAAGCTAAAGCTGGTAAAGTTAAGCCAAGCCTCGAAGCTATTAAAGCACGTGCTGAATCTAAAGAAGCTGTAGCTGAGTAATAACATGGGGCTTCGCTGGGAAGCGTATTAGACCCCATTTATTAATAAGTGTTACTGGTTAGCACTTATTAATAAATATTGTTATGACATATCTAGCCTTTATAATCTTTTCTGCACTTTTGATCTATGCAATAATCACAGTCAAAGATTGGCTTGATACTGATCAATAACAATAATCCCAAGGATCCCGATGCTATTTGAAATTCATGCTGAACGCAGCACCGACGATAAACGTATTTTTTATTACGACAATCAAGCCAATACACTCAAAGACGAACAAGGTAACTTGTACGAATATCCAAAGGGTTCATACAAGATAGAGGGACTAGAACCTTATATACCTTTCGACCGCGACCGTCCTCTTAAAAAATCCCGCGGCATTCAACTATTAAAAATTCAACTTGGACTGAGTTGTAACTACACCTGTGATTACTGTTCACAAAAATTTGTAGAGCGTGCTCCAGAAACTAGTAAGAAAGATATTGATGCTTTTCTTGCCAAATTGGATGTATTAGAGTTCAGTGAAGAAGATGGACTTAAGGTAGAGTTTTGGGGAGGTGAGCCATTTGTCTATTGGAAAACTTTCAAACCCCTAGCTGAAGCACTATTAGAAAGATTTAAAGACTGGAAACGTAAACCATTATTTTCTGTTATTACCAACGGTAGTATTCTAACCGACGAAATGATTGATTGGTTAATGGCACTAAATTTTTCAGTTAGTATCTCACATGACGGTCCTGGGCAGTCAGTTCGCGGACCAGATCCGTTTGATGATCCAGACCAAAAGAAAAGACTATTAGGTTTTTATCGCATGATGAGTCGATTGAAAAAAGGCATCAGTTTCAACCCCATGTTGCATGCTAAAAATAAAAGCCGTAAGGCAATTTATGATTGGTTTGTAGAACTAACAGGAAATCCCGACATACAGTTAGGTGAAGGTTCTATTGTTGATGCTTATGACGAAGAGGGTATGAGCAACAGTCTACAAACCCTAGAAGAACATTTTGATTTTAGACGTACTGCATTTGCGGATATTTTTTCAACCCAAGGTCGTATTGGATTTACCGGACAATTAGGTAAGATTGACGGATTTATTAAAAGTGTACTAACACACCAAGAAGCAGATACCCTAGGACAAAAATGTGGCATGGATGATCAACGTGCAATCGCTGTGGACCTGCGTGGCAATGTGATAACCTGTCAAAACGTCTCAGCAGTAGAAACCAGCAAAAACGGTGAAAGTCACCTAGGCGGTACATTAGATGACTATGATAATGTAGCAATCAAAACTTCAACACATTGGTCAAATCGTGCAGAATGCCCCAGTTGCCCAGTGTTGCATGTCTGTAAGGGTGCTTGTATGTTCTTAGACAATAAGTTTTGGGAAATATCTTGTGCCAATGCTTATTCAGACAATGTGGCTCTTTTTGCCCTAGCTATAGAAAAAATAACGGGTTATATTCCTACACTGATTAAAAATGATGCACTACCATTAGAACGCCAGGATATTTTTGGCACTATCTACGAACACAAGGAAAAGGCCGTTAAGAAGATTATTCCTATTAAAGTGGTAGCAGAAAAAATTGGTACCATCGATGATGTTGAAGTTTATGGGAAAAGCCGCGTAGAAAGCGCATAATGGACGTTGTTGTATATACTATATGTACAGCACATCTTGGTATAGTATTAACATCGATATATCTGCATAGATACTTGATACATCGGCAGTATACAATCAAGTATCCTATAGTCGAGCATGTATTCCGTTTTTTGTTCTGGATAACCGAGGGAATCTATCCCAAGCCATTTATTGCCCAACATCGAATACATCATATGTTTACCGATGTACACGGTGATCCGCATAGTCCGTTATTATCTGGTTTTTGGCGGGTCACTGGACATTGTTTAATACCTAACTTTTTTAGAGAATACCAATATTGGAATACCGATTGGGAAACCGCACACTTCAGTCGTGATTTTAAAGAGAATTGGTTAGAAAAGAATGTCTACTGCCATACAAAATTAGGCCTGTTAATACTACTAACAATAAACATTGGTTTATTTGGCTGGCTAGGTATTGTGGCCTGGCTGGTGCACATGTTTTCCGTGAGTCTGTTTGTAAATGCCACTATCACTGGATTTGGGCACAAAATTGGTTACAGGAACTATGATAGGCCCGATACCAGTACAAATGTTTTACCTTTGGGACTACTAGGCTGTGGTGAAGAACTGCACAATAATCATCACGAGTTTCCGGCCTGTGCAAATTTTGCTAAACGTTGGTTTGAAATTGACCTAGGATGGTGCTATATAAAAATACTAGAGTTTCTTAATTTGATCAAGATAAATACTATACTATGACACTACCATCATCCGGCCCTATATCAGTTAGCCAAATTCTTTCAGAAACTGGACGTCCCGGGTATTCCGCTAGTCTAAGTTTTCTTAACAATTTAATCACGCCAGGGCAACGTCCCGGCACCCCACACCTACAGGGATTCTATGGTTTAACTTATTTTCAAAATAACAACCAAGGCAACTGTAACAACGGCAACTGTTCGCCATCGGGCGGCCCTAATGGCAACTGTACCAACAACTGTAACTGTGGTAATATTCAGTGTACTAATTGTGTTATTGCTGGTCCTAGTGATTGTTCGAACTGTGCTAACTGTTCAACTAATGTAAACTGTGCTAACTGCGACGGTCAAGCGTGGTTACAGTCCAACTGTAATTGTGCCTGTACATATAATTGTAACTGCGGTGGTGCAGTAAGTTATAATTGCAATACTGGCCTGGTAAGCTACAACTGTAACTGTGCTTGCAACTGCTCTAAGATTGTTTGTGCTAAATTCTACGACATGGGAATGATGAGCCAAGAAGTTTGGTCAGCAGACCAAGCATACGGTCGAGTTCTACGTAAAAAAGATAAAACAATTTATCGTGGCTACATCAAGTGGGCTAAGATTTGTACTCAATGGATGGATGGTCATGGTCCAGACTTTATGCCTTGGATTTTAGACAAAGAAGAACGTAAGCTCAAACAAAAAGAATTTGCCACAGATATACTATATCGTGTTGGCCAACCATGGTCAGAGCATATGGCCTATATTATGGGTACTCTAAACAAAGACAACGACTATGGTCGTATCTTAATGTCCATCGGTCGTCCTTTGTGTAAATTCTTTGGTAGTATTCCAAGAGTGCCGCGCAAATATAGAAAACACGGTTTCTTTACTTCTTGGACTATTTTATCTTTATTGTATTTCAGTTACTACACTGGCAAGGCAATACTCAATGTTAAAAATTTATTCGGCCGTGTTAAATCAAAATTGTTAAAGGAAGCATAAATGCCTAACGTGAATAAAATTTTTGAAGAAGTAACACCAGACCAATATAACGACTGTATAAAATATTTTTTAGATACAGAAGTAAACGGAATCATACATAACCTATCAGCGGAAGAAAAAGATCAATTTTTTAAAATGATTACTGATCATTCTCCAATTTTGGATACACTATTCTTTTTAAAGGGCGCACCTTTTACAAATTTTGTACGCTACGGTAATGAATTTTATGAAGCCTTAGCCGATCATCATGAGGGCATAGACTATACACCTAGCTGGATCGTAGCAGAATACAAAGAGTGGTTGACCGCAAACAATCGCCCATTCCCAGAAGACCTGGCTGTAAAACAAGGTCTAGACTTTGCACCATTGATTAAATTTCAACAAGAAAACGGGATAATCCCAACCACCAACTAAATCATGTCGTATGAAAAAGGCATATACGAAAGTAGTGTAAAACAAACACTATGGGAAAGTCCTGTTTGGACTTACAAAACCAAATTTAACGATAACTTTAATCAAGAGTTGTTGGTAGAATTGTACAATATAGCCAGCAACATTAAACTGGGCATAGATAAAAATGTTGGTAGTAGTCTATTAGATTATACTGATAGCAGCCCACGATTAAAAGAATTACTAGATACTAAGGTAGATGTAATAACTTTTACAGTAAACGACTATCTACCCGACACACATACGGCCATATTCACACCCTTATCGAGTTGGCCAAATATAAAAGAACCTGACGAAGTTATCGAATTTCACGGACATCCAGATTCGACTATAGCCTCTACTTACTATATAACTACTCCCGCAGAAGGCGGAGAACTTTATTATTTAGATACTGGGTTAGTGGGAGAACACAAGACTCAAATTAAACATATACAGCCCGTGTCTGGAGACCTAATTTTCTTTCCATCCTATGTATTACACGGAGTTAAGGCAAATAAAAGCAATTCTCTACGTGTTAGTTTGTCTACTGATTTTAATTACAAACTAACCGACGACAGTACTGATAAATTAGTTATAACAAGTTGGGTAGATTCTATGCTCAAAATTAAAGGATTACTATGAAGTACCATGCTCGTTTAAAATCAATTGACCCTGCCAAATATGAAAACTTTAAACTACTTGGTACTCAATATATCTGCGCCGGTACTTTATCCACCTATTCATATGTAGATCTCGACAGCAGTATCATTATACCGCCAGAGTATCAGCAGAGATTCTTTCTAACACATTTGGCCATGCGTGGTCGCATTGTGCCGCACAGAGACCAAGGCATCCAGTGTAAGATCAACATTTATCTTTCAGAAAATAACGCCACTACTAGATTTTATTCTGGTGACTACAAAGAGTTAGCCAAAGACTGCAACGGTTGTAACTTTGAAAAGTTTACTGCCGGCGAGTGTGCATGTAGTATGAAGCCAACTAACTTAAACTTCGAAGAGCAGTTTATAGCGCATCCAGGCGATGTTTACCTACTAGACACCACAGCAATACATAGTGTAGATGAATTATCAGCAGACAATCCTAGATTTGTTCTTAATCTCAGTACTGACATGACCTATGCAGAAGTTTACGCTATGCTCAATGATTACGGACTGTTAGATGTTTAAGTACGTTGGTCAAGCACCTAGTGGTCTTATAACTGTTTTAAAAAAGCAAATAGAGTTTGCTACCAGACCAGCAGACAAATTCTATGGTATTAGATACTATGATGTAGCAAGTACAATATTGGAAACATTGTATAATTTATTACCCAAGGAAGTACACGGTGATTTTTATTCTAGTTTATTAGTTATAAATGATAACATACCGCCGCACACTGACATAGTAGAAACTGCTGGACTTAATTGCTACGTACAACCAGCCGGATATTCTACCAACATGTATGCCAACAACTTGGGTATTGGAGGGATTGAGTATGCTGATCACGGAGAAGGGCATATATACTCTAAAGAATCGTTGACTCTGTTGGGAACATTTAATGCTGATCCGTATGACATTTATCTAATAGACAACAAGGTAATACACGAAGTGTCAATCGATGACTTTGACAAACCGGTACGAGAAGTGTTACAATTGGCAACTAACAAATACAGTTTTGATGAAGTAAAAGAAATGATCAAGGATATTCAAAATGTTTTATGAAAAATTAGATATGGTCACATTCGATCATAGTAAGTTAGTACAGGATCTTAAGGAACATATATTTCCATTGGGACAACAGGTTATTCAAGGCGAAGAATACGAAACACCTGCATACCATGGCTTTGGTGGTTGGTCCGTTACTTCTCGTACTGGCGATTGGCGTGACGGTTGGGATTATTTTCAAAACGATGAAGGCAAAGAATTAGAAATATTTTTTCCTAAGAACGCTAATAACTATAAAACACTAAAGTTTTTTGGTATTGCTATGAGTACCGAACATGATAAACCAACTCAGGCCTGTGTTGGCGAGTTCGCAAAAGTCATTGATCAAATAGAAGCATTTGGCCTAACACCGAGACGTGCTCGTGTAACCTGTTTAAAAGCTGGCGCAAAGAGTTTAGTACACAAAGACTCTGGCGATCACGAATATATGGCCAGACTTCATATACCTTTGATAACTAACGAAAAGTGCAAATTTATTATGCACGGAACCGACCTATATATGGAACCGGGAAATGCGTATATGGTATGGGTCAATGATTGGCATCAAATACGCAATGATTCAAATGAAGATAGATTTCATTTAATTATGGATGCTTATGATACTAAACACATTACCAAATACTTTAAGTACGAAGCAGACATCCAGCAACTATTTGAATTTCATCAGGCTGTTCGCAAAGAAATTGATTCGGCGGTTATCACTCCAGAAGAATATGAATTATTTGAATCAGTTCGACAAAAGTTTGTTACTCGTCCAAAACACGCAAATACCGTTGACCAAATTCAATAAATAATGTATAATTAACTTTTAAGGAGGCTGTATGAAAGTTGAAAAATTAGTTCGTAAACTTTACAAGGCCGAAATCGAGCATAACCTTGATAAAGTTAAGAAATTTTGGTTTAAACTGCTAAAGAAGAGCTTGAAGCACAAGCACACAGAAGCAGTCAAGTAATTGTTGTAATTCCTTTCTAGCAAAGGCATTGTGGACCCGGGTTCGACCCCCGGCGGGTCCACCGAAGTGTATTGTGTAGTATATTTCGGTGGGCCCGTATTTGGTTTCGACATGGTGAGATAGCGACAAAGGCAACACGTCAGGAGTAGACGTAAAAAGCAAATAACGTAAACGCAAACGACGAACAGTTCGCATTGGCAGCCTAACAGCGCCTAGGGTAGTTATACCTCGTAACAGAAAATAACCTAAACCCGCTTCGGCGGGTTTAGTATGATAAATAATACTATATCATAAAGGATTACGTTATGGCAATAACCGCTACATTTACTGACCCAACAAAAATTATCGACGGAGTTTCGACCCCGATAAGTATAGATACGTGGGCACAGGAGACTCTTTCTGCTGAAGAGTTTATAACTTTTACGCAAGCTCACACACGTCAGCGAGCAATCTGGGCAAATGCAGCAAGTGCTGGTAATGTGACAATTACTAGAAATAACCCGCACAGTAGAACCATAACGTTCAACAGTGATGTTGAACAAGATGCAGAATATCTAACATTCCAAGAAAGATATATGGCAGACTCTACCCTAACATGGGACTCAAGTTACGGACAATAATCTCTGTTGTAAAAAAGCCACACATTTTAACCCCCTTAAATGGGGGTTTTTTACGGGGTAAATTTTGGTTGTGTCCAAATTGCCAAAATAGTATAATACTTGTATAGTAACTAATAAGGAGCAGATATGACACAAGTAGAATACAAAATTGGTGATGATGTTAGCCACGGTATTGGCGGTGATCGTTACTATGATGGTAAAATTGTGCGTATGACCAAGCGTTTTATTTTTACTGAAACTGGTCGTCAATATACCCGTAAAGTAGCTAAAGATGGTACTGTATATTACACCCAAACTGGTTGTAAGTATTGCTACTTGATGCCAGGTAAACATGAATACATGGACCCACATTTCTAAGATGAAGTTCTTTAAAGAAACTACTCAATGGGCTGTGCCAAATCACGTCTACTTGTTGTCAACAGATAAAAGTAAGATGTATGGCTACATCCGTCGTGGTACAGATGTTGCAGAAACATTTAAGAAGCCTTATCGGTTTGATGCTCGCGGTCGTACCTTTGTAGAAGTAAAAGAGCTAGGTGAAATTGATCTAGACGAAGTAACGTCAGAAACTTGGAAATTTACTGGATCTAAAGGCAATGAATATGTTGTCCAGAAAATAGAAGGTACGTTACAATGTACATGTCCTGGTTTTACATTTCGCGGTGATTGTAAGCATGTTAAACAAGTAGAGGAGCAATAATATGGCAACACGTTCAGCAATTGGTATCAAACACGGTGATCGTATCAAGGCAATCTATTGCCATTGGGATGGCTATGTTGAGCACGTTGGTGCGGTATTAAACGTCTACTATCAAGACAGTATTGCGGTTAATAAACTAATCTCAATGGGCGACCTTAGTAGCATTGGTGCAACAATTGGCGAGCAACACGACTTTGGTGCTCGTGCAGAATACTTGCCCGATGGTGCAGCTACTCAATGTACTTTTTATCAACGTGACCGAGGCGAAGATGCTCCGTTTAAATCGTTTGGTAGCGAAGAGGAGTTTGTAGATCATTATGCAGGTTGCGCCAGCGAATACTTTTATTTGTATGATTACGGTGTTTGGTATGTTGCAGATCGAAAAGGTGAGTTTAAACCTTTACACGAAGAACTAGCAAAGGTACCGGCATAATGGAACGTATTAGACTTAACATTGAAAGAGAAGTATACGACAATCTCCGATACATGGGTATGCGTTTCTCTGAGCAAACCACCGACGCACTAAATCGTTTCTTGTTTGATGGCTTGCCGCCTGGCGGGCACTTGGAGGCTATGTTTGCCTATGACTTTGAACGTGCTTTATACAATGCGGACTCTGCTAATAAACAAAGTTTCTGGGGTTTGGCCATGTGGATTCGTGAGTGTGCGCCACGTGAATGTCAAGGTAGTTATAAAGCTGTGGCTGACTGGTGTGTAAACAAAGAGGCTCGCGGTGCTTATTACAAAGAATGCGAACAGAAGTATATGTGGAATCAATTGAAAGGAAACTCTTATGCCTAACTGGTGTGGTAATACATTAACTATAACACACGAAGATCCTACTATGATTGCTCGTGCTAAAGACGCCTTTGCCGACGGTAATTTCCTACAAGAGTTTATTCCGGTGCCCCCAGACTTGCTCAACGAAGAAGCCACTACTCATTACAGTGATCCTGATAAACAGCAAGCAGTTGATGCACTCAAACAGGCTAACAAAGAAAAGCACGGATATGAATCTTGGTATGACTGGTGCATTAATGAATGGGGTACAAAGTGGGACATAGGCAACGGTCAAGGTATCAACACGTGGTCCGATCATGATTTAGTTGTTTACTTTGACTCTGCTTGGTCGCCACCCATTGCGGCCTATGAAAAGCTCATTGATCTAGGCTTTACTGTCTATGCTACCTACTATGAACCTGGCTGTGCTTTTGCTGGTATCTTTGAAGATGGCTATGACGATTACTATGATTTGTCGGGCTTGGATTCTGGAGATGTTCAACAGCAGTTGCCACAGGAATTAGATGACGCATATGGTATTTCAGAAACTATGGCTGAATATGAACGTGAAAACGAAGAAGAATTAACAAGCTGGTATAAAGAAGGGGTCGAAGACCAAGGACTAGAACCCCATAAGGTTGACCCAAAACTGTGTTAATGCTATAATGTATAATATTAGATAGGAGCAGAATGTTGAAACCTTGGGAAGTCATAGCTGAACTTGAAAGCGATAACAGTCGCTTGTTTAAAGAATCAGTAGTTAAACGCGAAGCTGATGCTGGCAATGCTGAATTCTTTCGTGGATGTCGTGCTGCACTGGATCCAATGATTACCTATGGCATTCGACAGGTTGAAGAAAAGTCGGGCGATGGGAAAGGTTTAAATCCTGATACGTTTTGGAGGACTGCCGAACAATTATCCGGTCGTCAATTAACTGGTAATGCCGCACTTACCGCAGTGAACCATATGCGTATGAATGCCCGAGAACAAGAATGGAATCAATGGTATCGTCGTATTCTTATTAAAGATCTACGCTGTGGTGTCAGCGAAAAAACTATCAATAAACAAGTGGAGAAAATTAATGGAACTTATGTTATACCTGTTTTTAGTTGCCAACTTGCTCACGATGGTGCTAATCATGAAAGCAAAGTCTCCGGACGGAAACTTATTGAAGTTAAACTGGATGGAGTACGTGTTATTACTATCGTCTATCCAAGTGGGCATGTTGATCAGTATAGTCGTAATGGCAAGGAACTAGTAAACTTCGAGCACATCAAACAGCAGTTTGTCAAACATGCCAAACTCCTACGTGAGCCAATGGTATTTGATGGCGAAGTAATGTCAAGTAGTTTTCAAGACTTAATGAAACAAGTACATCGTAAGAGTGATGTAGCGGCCAAAGATGCAGTTCTTAATTTATTCGATATTCTTACACTAAAAGATTTTCAAGCAGGGTACAGTCCAATTCCACAACGTGAACGCAGTAATGCACTTAAAATTTGGTTTGATCCCATAGCTGATCATATGCCCAATGTCACAGTATTGGGACAAGAGCTTGTTGATTTAGATTCGCAGGGCGGACGCCGTCGTTTTGGTCGTATCAATGCAGACGCTATCACAGGCGGCTACGAAGGTATCATGATCAAAGATCCTGAAGCACCATACGAGTGTAAGCGTACCACTGCTTGGTTAAAGCAAAAGCCATATATTGAAGTATCACTAACCGTAGTAGGCACCGAAGAAGGTACTGGTAAAAATCTAGGACGTCTCGGTGCATTAATTGTAGAAGGAACAGATGATGGTAAACTCATTCGTACTAATGTCGGATCAGGACTTACAGATGATAATCGCATTACTTATTGGGCCAGTAGGGATAACCTTATCGGTAATATTGTGGAAGTACGTGCAGACGCAGTTACGCAAAACCAAGACGGATCGTACAGTTTAAGATTCCCACGTTTCAAAGGATTCCGTGGATTTGAGCCAGGCGAAAAGATTTAAATGGATCGTGATCTTGCAGACGAGCTTTCTAACTGTCCTTGGTTTTTGGAAAAGGTAAGGGCAAGTAAAACCTACGCACAGAATGTCTATTCAGCATTATGCAATATGCGTTGGCAACCACTTGATGTTATGCCCATACTCAAAGATGAGTGGTGGTCGTGTAGTTGGCGTAGTGCCGGGGGTATTGTAGCCAACTTTGAAGCGGAAGGTGGCGATTATATGTCGTGGTATTGTAGTGGTATAGGAGATGGATTAGGAAATGGTGACGCTGATAGAAATAAAGGATATGTTCCGGAAGGGACCGTTACAGATGAAATACGTGAAGATTTTGCGACTCTGGGTTGGCATCCAAGTCCATGGCCTAAAGAAAAGGATTAATCGAATGTTAAGACGCGATGTTGAAAAAATGATTGTTGGTAGTATTAAAGAAATTATTAAGGATAGACAGTACTTTTATCACTCAACGATTGGACATGAATATTGTCATTTGACCGAAGAAGGAAATCGTGCTATACTTGATATAATTAACATTCTAGGGCCTAGGTTAGTCAAAGCCGAAGCCGAAGAAGATATTGAACGCAGTAAACAATTGGTGTTGGACCAACTTAAAGGAAAATAAAATGGCATACGATCCACGTGCAGTAAAAGTATCAAAATCAGTCAAACGAGTAGCTGCAACAATGACCGATAAAAAACAACGTCGCGAATATATTCGTGGTTTTGCCTTGGCTGAAGCGGTCAATAGTCGTATGAAGACCAGCCGTAATCGCGGTGGTGACAAAGAGTAATGGGTCGTGTATTTCTAGAAGCTGAGCAGTATCTAGATCAAATCAATCGCGGTGAATTTGTTGAAATTGGTACTAGCCGAAATGGTGATGACGGCAGTACCAAAATCCTTTCCGGTTGGTGTGATCATTTAATCACCGTTGATGTAGATCCCCTTAACTGCGATTTTGTTCGAGGTTTCGACCTTCCCAATGTTGAAATTATTAACTCAACTGGCGAAAACTATCTACGACAACGTATCTACAGTATGCGACCGATTGATTTTTTATATTTAGATAATTTCGATTGGGATTGGCATCCAGATAAAACTCCAGATTTCATCTTAGAGCAACAGAGTCGTTATGCAACATTAGGATTAGAAATGAATAATGTTAATAGCCAACGTGCTCATTTGTCGCAGATGATTCTAGCCCTACCACACATGGCTGAACGCTGTTTGGTAGTTTGTGATGATACCTGGTTCAACAAATGGTGGGGACACTACTCGGGTAAGAGTGGAGCAGTTGTGCCATATCTGTTGGATCGAGGATTTAAAGTACTGTATACTGAAGAACAACCGGTGTATGGAACTATACTGGGTCGTGGAGTTTAATAACCACCACCGTTGCCATAGTCCCAAGACCAATCCTGTGTAGGTGTTTCAAAATGCGGATTGACACCCAATGGAGTTTGTATTGGTGTATGCTTAGGAATACCTATCGCTGGATCTGCGTTGTTGTAGGGATTTGGATTATGCTTTGCTTGTCCCACTGCTGGAACAGAAGCCTGTAGTCCAGATGAATGAGTTTGAGCAACTACGGGTGGTGGTGTATACTGTGGAGTACGATTAGCAACACCTACCGCTGGGCCAACTGGTGTAGGAACTAGGTTCGGTACACCAATTGCAGGACTGGGAGTGCCTTGCCCAGGGTATGTCATATACTAGTACTTTGCTTTACCTGCAACAGGTGGTACACCCATCTTATAGATAGTACCTTTGTTTGCGGTAACTGCAACCTGAGCTGGTGTAGTAGTTGTAGAACCGGGAAGGGCTCTAACAGTACTAGCTGGAACTACTGCCGGTGCTGTAACAACAACCTTTGCCGCGGGAACAACCACTTCTTTTGCACTACCTGCTTTATAGATAGTGTTTGTAACTGTTGTATTAGTAGCCATACATTAGCTCTGTGGAGTGTTTTTAGCTGGGGCTTTAGTTACAGTTGTACCATTAGCACCGTTTGCACCTAAATATGTTGCTTTACCGGTTGTAGCTGGTACACCGTTTGGGCCATAGATATTTTGGTAACTAGCGGCAGTAGCGGCTACACCTTGAGTTCCTAAACTACCTGCTGTAGGTACTCCAGTAGCTGCTGGTACACCTTGTTTGTAAATGTTATTTGCCATACTATTTTCCTTTTGGATAAATGATATACTTATTTATAAGTTTTTGGCTAAAATAATACTTGCACATGTCCGAATGTTAGTGCATAATAACATCACGCTGTTAGTAAACAGCTTTTAAATTTAAAAAGGAGACATAATGTCTAAAACTATTTCAGTAAAATTCAAGAAGTTTGATCCAAAAACTAAACAGGGTAAATTGTTCAACGCATTAGTACGTGAACGTGAAACATTGAGCGCTGCTCAAATCGCCAAGCGTTTTGGTATCAAGAACCCAACTGCTACTATCAGCGAAATTCGTCATGCTGGTTTTGCTATCTACGGCAACCAACGCCTTGCTGGCAACGGTGTTAAAGTAACTGAGTATACATATGGTGAAGCTAGCCGTCGTATGGTTCAGATTGCTTATGCTGCAATCGCTAAAGGTTTAGTTTCTGTAGAGTAATACTACTGTAACAAAACTGTCAAAAAAGCACCGTTCGCGGTGCTTTTTCTTTGGGGGCATTAAATATATTAATGCCACGCAAGGTTTATAACTTAGAACGTGATGTTAGAAGTACGGATTGGATCATAACCAAAATCCGCAAGCAAGAAATCTATGCTCAAAATTTCTATGCGGCATTATGCAACAATCAATACCAACCCAAGGATGTTTGGGGTATTTTATCAAATATTCATTGGGACTGTTCCTGGAGTTATGCGGCTACTTTGATTGCCGAAATTCGAGAAGATGACAGTTATATAGATTGGTATTGTTCGGGTACTGGATTCTCTGGTACTGATTTCACTGGATTTGTAGAAGAAAGCTATGTGACCGAAGAAATTGAATCGGACATAAATAGCATCGGTTGGCTAGTCAGCCAAAAAAGATTCATTGACTGGTAATTTATTCTGTAGTATAATTACTATATGAAAATTAATGTCATTTCTGACCTCCACCTCGATTTTGCTGACCTTACCTTACCCGGCGGTGACGTACTAATTCTGTCTGGCGATATCTGCGAAGCACGTCATCTAAAACAAGACATGTATAACCCAGACATGGTCCTGCTACCCAAAGAAGATCCACTCAAACGTCCCGATCGTTATGCACGTTTCTTTAATGAAGAGTGTAAAAAATATCGCGAAGTTGTTATGGTCATGGGCAATCACGAACACTATGGTTTTCAATTTCAAAAAACCTATGCACATATTGCCGCTAACTTGCCTGAGAATGTTACCCTGCTCGAGGATCAAACACACACTATCGATGACGTAGTGTTTGTTGGTGCTACCTTATGGACTGACATGAACAAGATGGATGATCTTACTATGTACCAGATGCGTTCAATGATGAACGACTATCGTCAGATCACTATGTTTAATGAAGTTAAGAATGTCTATCACAGACTTACTCCAGAGAAAACTGTGGAAACACACTATCGTTCATTGTCTTATATTAGATCTGTAGTAGAAAACGATCCTACTAAAAAATATGTAGTAGTAACTCATCATGCACCGAGCATGGCTAGTATCGCTCCTCAGTATCAGAGTGACCGATTGACCAATGGCGCTTATGCCAGTGACCTAAGCAATTTTATATTAGATCACTCACAGATCATATTATGGACTCACGGACATACTCATACTATGTTTGACTATATGATTGGCAACACTCGTGTGATATGTAACCCACGGGGCTACTATCTCTACGAAGAACGTGCTGATCAATTCCGTGCCGATGAGTTCAACATAGAACTTTAATCAGTTTTACCAAAATCTTTGACAAAACCATTATCTACGTATATAATTGGTTGCTATAAAGCAATAAGTAAAAATAAGAGTGCTTTAAAAGCATCACAAAAAATAAGAGTTGGTTTTAAAATATTAAATGGCTAATCAAAATGATTAATGATTTTTACGTTTACGGGTATTTAAGAGAAGATGGTACTCCGTACTATATCGGCAAAGGTCGCAACGGTCGAGCTACAAGATGTTATGGAAGAAGTGTTCATCCACCGGAGGACAAAAATAGAATTGTATTCTATAAAGATAACTTAAGCGAAGACGAAGCGTTTAATTTAGAAAAACAATTAATAGCCGAGTATGGAAGAAAAAATAACAATACAGGAATATTACACAATAAAACTCCAGGCGGAGAAGGATTATCTCATAACGCAATTGACATGTTAAATTCTAGACAAATTATATTCAACTGTTTATTCTGTAACAGAGAAAATCCTGTAAGAGGCGGATCGTATCAAAGCAAATATTGTAACAATCAGTGCCAGCAAAATCATAGAAAAAAATTACTTAGTGAAAAAAGAATTGAAGAATGGATGAGCGATTGTAGTGTATATAACTGGAAAACTGTTCCGGACTATATCCAAGATTATATTATCCAAAAGCGTGGTCATAAATGTGAAACCTGCGGTATTACAGAATGGCAAGGTCGTCCAGCACCGTTAACTGTAACACAATGGGACAACGACATCTACAATAACGTAGAAGACAATTTAGAAGTGATTTGCTATAACTGCAATTCACAAAAGTAATTTCATATTAACTTAAAGGAAATCAAAATGAAAACAATCGGTGATAAATTAGAACACTTTGTAGTAACAGGCGTTAAGCCAGGCCAACCAGAAGATGCTTTCTTCAACATTGATGAAACTTCTTTTGAAGGTAAATGGAAAGTAATCGTATTCTACCCTAAGGACTTTACATTTGTATGTCCTACAGAAATCGTAGCATACGACAAATTGAATCAAGACTTTGAAGACCGTGACGCAGTATTGCTAACAGGTTCAACAGACAATGAGTTCTGTAAGATCGCATGGCAGAAGAGCCATCCAGACTTGATCAACATCAAGCACAACCAATTTGCTGATACACAGCGTGGTGAGTTGAGCTTGGCAGAGCAGTTGGGCGTATTCTATGCTCCAGCTGGTGCGGCACTTCGCGCTACATTCATTGTTGATCCAGACAACACAATCCAACACGTTACTGTAAACAACTTGGACGTAGGTCGTAGCCCTGAAGAAACTTTGCGTATTCTTGACGCACTTCAAACTGGCGAACTATGTGCTTGCAACCGTACAGTTGGCGGAGAGACTTTATAATGACTGCCTGGGTAGATCAACTTAAAGAAGGTCTGCCTGAGTACGCCAAGGACACTAAGTTGAACTTGGACGCTGTTATTAAGCGTAGTACTCTAGCAGTTGAGGAAGCAGAAGGTTGTGCGCTGGCCGCCGCAATGAGCACAGGTAACGGGAAATTAGTTACCTTTATTCAAAGTTCTATGGAAAACTCACAAGAGCGAGATGCCGCACTCACTGCCGCATCTTTGATGTCGATGAACAACACTTGGTATCCATATGTAGAGATGGCAGAAGATGCTAACCTTAAAGGTCTTCCGGCTCAACTCAGAATGAACGCAATCACAACCCACGGTGGTACGACTAAAGAACGATTTGAGGCATATAGCCTTGCCGCAAGCATTGTTGGAAAATGCAAGTTCTGTGTCTCGGCCCATTATAATGGATTAAAAAAGATGGGGTATACTGTTGAGCAGTTGAGAGACATCGGCAGAATAGCGGCAGTAATGAATAGTGTAGCAAAGGTGTTGAATAGTTGATAAATATTTCTATGAGAGATCGATCTTATGTTGGCACGGCGATAACTGTAAGAACAAGGAATAAATACTACATTATGAAAACACTTAGAGATTACATTAACTTAATAGAAACCGCACAGACTCCGGTGGCGGAAGATATTCCAGCCCAAGCTGGTGTTGTTGATCCTAAAATCCAGTTCTTACAGCCAACGATACAGTTTGCTGAAAAACACGGATATAAAGTAACAATTAATCCAAATCCCAATGGCAAACTATTTGCAAAGTTGGTTAATAAACAAATTGAACATACTGTTCGTATAGGGTTTAGTCGTGGTCGAGACCCGAGTACTAAACTTGAAGCTGAGATGACAGACGATTGGGACAGTCAAACTTGGGCGTGGTCAGCAAGAGAATTGGCACAAGATTTCAAAGAGTTTTATCGAGATGCACTTAGAGACAGCCCTGTCCAAGGACAGCAAGGTGTGGCGGAAGCACAGTTAGATGAAATTGACCGTAGAGGATTTTTGAAAGGCTTGGGTGCGGCGGCTGTTGGCGCAATCGGATTAGGTGCGGCTAAGCAAGCGGTCGCCGATTCTGATTACAGAGAAATGGCAAAAATTACTGCGGAATGCTTTGGAACTTTTGAAATGGCAAAAGGAGTATTCAAAAATACTCAACCGAGAGATGATGGTTTTATGAATATGTTAGAGGAGTATTCAAATAAATCATACAAAGCATCGACTGCTTTAGCCAATTATGTTGGACTTCCTCCAAATTATACCCAAGAAACTGCACGATCTTTTGTTAAAAATATAATGCCAATGATGAAAGATGATAGGCCAATGTTCATGGGTTTCATCAATACTTCTGCATCAAGTTGCAAGTATATCATTGATAAACTCGGAGTGAAAGAAAGCGTAGAGCAAGGTGTGGCGGAAGGCTCATTGACACACTCAAGCAAGAAGGCTACACAGTAGAAAACTTGCGTGACATTGGTCGTATTGCATCAGTAATGAATAGTGTGGCAAAAGTTTTGAATAGCTAACGATTGACAACACCATGAAAAGTCCTTATACTTAACCGTATAAGGATTTTTTATGGCCAAAACACCAACATACAAAACTACAATTCCGGTCACTGCTGCAGGCTTGGCCGGGTCAAGTTACGGTAACGTGACCATAACGGGAGGAAATGGTAGCGGATTAGTTTATACTACTGCAACTGGAGCAAACCCAATTTGGACAACCACTGCAACTCCTTACTATGACAAGCAACCAAAAGTCAAAATATCCGAACAAGATATTGAACTTGATGGTCTAAGTCTCCGAGAAACCATGCAGACCATCCGAGACGAACTAATGATCCCCACACGAATCAAAAGAAACGCTGTATTGGAGCAGGAGTTTGACGAACTCAAGGCCTGTGCTGACCGTTACCGAGAACTTGAACTAAAATTTTTGGAACAAAAGCAAATGTGGGCGACACTCAAACATACTGACAAATAATTGCCAATATGCTATAATAGTGTATGGAATCTAAATCAAATTGCGTAGTACTTAATACAACTAATCTAACCCCAACACAGATTGAGCGAATTATACGATGGTGTCACAGACATTTTGACTCGGATAAATGGAACTTCATGACCGACTTCCCCAGTTATCATTGGAGGTTCTATTTACCCGACGCAGAAAGTGAAACACTATTCAGACTAAGGTGGATACAATGATACAGTGGCGTAACGAGGGCGAAAACATTAAGCCTGGACTATCCATTTATCATTATAAAGATACTGGTAGCATTGGCTTTACATTAAGTTTAGATCGTTGGTACATCTGGCTTAGATATAGTAAGAAAAAGAAAAAGTTTTTTGGTTGTTGGGAACGTAGAGATCCACTTGCTTGGCGCATGTTAAAGGCAAAGAATGACGATAACAATTAGAGTACCTTGGACTGATGAATACAATCACGGCGATGCTTGGAACGAACTACTTGCATGGACTGTGGAAACCTATGGCTTGCCCGGAGAAAAGGTAAGTTTTCATCCTACAGAAAATTGGATGGACTTTACGTTTAATGATGAACAGGATGCGCTTATGTTTCAATTAAAAACTGGCGGTGTGCGTCGTTACAATGAAGACTATGCAGTAGAGTTTGTTGGGAGAATGATCAATGGGTAGTAGAGGAACTTTAGTTAAAGAAATTGCCATGAGCGATTGCGAAGATCCGTACCTGTATGCGGCCTTTCCCATCTACGAATGGGAACAGTCAGAAGAAGCCAAATGGCTCAAATCTAAATGTAATGATTTGGTATTTTTCTGTGACTCAGATCCCAACACTTGGGGATTTAAGATACGCATTTATGCACCCCTAGAAGGCGAAGCACTTACATATTATAACTTAAAGTATTTAGGTATTAAAGAGTGATCAACTACTATTACGAACTTAATAGAGATGTTAAAATGTTTGGACGTACTAACTGCCGGTACCTAGCACAGTTTGACGTGCATCCGGGTAAGACTGATATGTTCAATCCGGTCTGGCACGACGAAGCAGTTAAAAATAGTACTAGAGTATGGTTGGAAAATGCCAATGGTGTTACATTAATTAAAGGACCCGTTACCGATACCTCGTGGGGTCGAGTTGACGAGCAAGAGCTGGTATGGCTCAAATTAATTTGCAAGGATGTAGAATCACTATGAAGCGTACAGTTATTATGCGGGACAAAGATATGATTGCGTTTTTGAATAAAGAGCGTAAGAATCCTTTATTTACAGAGATTGAAGTAGAACCTTTATCATATCGAGAATTGCAAGAAGAAATTTTAATCGAGCGTATCAAACGTCCTGAAGGTACATATCCTAGCGTAGAACGAACTCTACCCAACCTAGTAGAAACTGTAATGTATAAAGAGCGCCAAATGTACGACCAACGTTATTTTAACTGGATGCTGACTTATGATTATCCCGATGGACAAATCTATGTACAGACTAGACATAATACCGAAAGACAAGCACTTAACCGTGTAACAGTGATTTATGAAAAAAAACCGCAAGCAACTAACTCCAACTCTTGACCAAGTTACAGTAGAACATAATGGTCAAGAACTTACATTTCTTAACGGCGTGATACAAGTGCAGACAGGTGGTCGGTTTATTGTAGCCACATCTCCCATTGACAAGGATTTATTGTTGATCATCGAAGACTATGCCTTTTGGCATTTAAATCAACGAGAAATAGATCAATGGATTGAGGACAGCAATGGCGCCATAACACAAAAGGGTATGGTGGTACATTTTAATACTGAAGAAGATCGTACTATGTTTTTGTTGAGGTGGGGATAATGGCTGTAGAACGCGGACCGCAACTATCAGTTCCAGTAAAGACCTACAGTCACTATACCGAGTGTGAACCTTGGCTGAATCAAAATATAGGTGAATGGGGAGCCGCTTGGTGGCGAGACTTTCCAGACATTGCTATGGCTGTAGTTGTAGAAGGCCCACATGAAGATTGTTATTGGTTTACTAATGAACAAGATGCTATAATGTTTAGATTGAGGTTTAAATAATGGCCGCAGTATTACCTAAAATGAAACCAGCGTTTAAAGTAGCGGCTAACAGTCATCCTGGCAGGAAAATCAAAAGTGTTGCGTTTGATGACCTACCTAAAAATAATCCCTGGGAACCGTATCGTCTAAAGATATTTCCCAAACAGATTAACGAGCGTTGGTATAAACCAGGCGATATGGTGTATCGTAGATTTGTACCCAGCCCGGGTGGCGGGTACTGGGTCTACGGTGATGAGTTTGACTACTTGAAGTGGCAACCGTGATCAACTGGAGTGTGCTTGTTGCTAAGTTTATATCTATGTTAATATCTTGGGTAGATGCTAGTAATCTACGCAATCGTGTTTATCAATTAGAAGATGAACGTGAAATTATGCGGACAGCATTAGATGATATACAACGCATGGACCCAGAAGGACATATAGGTTGGTATGCTAAATCAACTATAGATAAATTAGATGGCCGTGAATAATGCACGTAAATAACTATACCATACCAAGACCACCCGATTCGATACTTGAACGTTGTCATTGCGTACACATAGGTGACCCTGCTTTTCATTTCAAACAGATGCGTACATGGTGCTGGAACAATGATCTAAGTTTAGTATGGTCAGAATTAGTAGATACATCGGATATTGACTACAATTATGATCATGTAGCAGCATTTTGGTTCATTGAAGAATCGGATGCAACAGCATTTACCCTAAAGTTTAAATGAGACACATCACATCAGAAGAAATGTGGCCTCCACCAGAGGATTGGACCGAAGTCATAGTCTTATGGGAAGATATTATGCGTGTTGGGTCCCGACTTCCTATTAACCAAATTTTAGAGTGGTTGGAAACTGCACCTGGTGGAGAATATCACATACATGGTTACGAAAGCACCGAAGGATTCAGCTTTAGATTTAGAAATCCGTCAGATGCTACACATTTTAGATTACGTTGGTTATGACCGAAGTTATATTAGAGTCTACTACCGTGACTGAAACTCTTGAAATAGTTCAAAGTCTGCGTGAGCGTTTAACTATACACGAGGATTTTACCTATAAGTTTATACAAGGTGGATTTGAGTGGGAAATGAATGAACACGTCGATCACAAAACCATATTTGCTTTTAAAAACCCAGCCGATGCCACTTGGTTCCAACTAACATACCTATGACAAATCCAAACCAATATAAAATTTCTAAAGAGCAGTACGAAGAGTTTCTTAAACACCTGATGTGGGTTCGGCTTAAGGCACCAGACTATCGATTTGGTCAAGCGTTCCTTAACTACTTTCCCGAAATTAGCCGAATTATGCGTGAAGATGGAGATCTGGGAAGTCAAGGTGAATATGTATTGTTTAACGAAGAATGGGAGCCTACAGCACGTATGAAGTGCGAGCAATGGGTTGACCAATAATTGCCAAAATGCTATAATATAACTGTAGTAAATTATTAATAACTTCGGAAAATAAGGATATATTATGAACGTTAAATTAAAAGCAGGTTTAGAAATAGCAGGTTTTGTAGTATCAGCACTAGCCATCGGCGCTTTAATGCGTCTCACATTAGAATATCTCAGTAATATCTACAGTGAACGACAAGTAGTCGAGGGTATTTGTACAGTAATTGCTGTAAGTTTTATGGCACTATTGCTCAAAACAATGTATGACATTCGTGTAGCACAATTAGGCTACGTCAAAAAGTTACAAGAAACTGTTAAAAAATAATGAAGGTGTACCTAGGAAAATACACATCTTGGATTGGGCCTTACCAAATAGCAGAATTACTTTGCTTTTGGGTTAAGCCCGTCAAGGATGAGTACGGCATCGAGGATAAGCCAGAATGGGTACACGACTTTGGTACATGGTTGGCCAACGACAAGGATGGTAACGATAGTTGGCTAACCCGAGTTTGCGAATGGATTCAAAGTAAAAAGAAGCGTATAGAGTATGTTCACATTGATCCGTATGATGTTTGGTCAATGGATCATACACTAGCACTGATTATCTTGCCTATGCTTAAAAAGCTACAAAAGCAAAAGCACGGATATGGTTGGATTGACAACAAGGATGTACCTAAAGAAATGCGTAGTTATGCTCCCGGTGCTCGCAAAGGACTAACTAATTCATGGGATTGGGATAACCATGCTGAAATGCGTTTCAATTGGGTACTCAATGAATTAATATGGACATTTGAGCAACTAGCTGACAAATCTGATGGAGAAGATCAGTTCTTTGATCACACCGAAAGTGAAAAAGAAAAAGACTTTATGAAGGGTTTTAAAAAGTTAAAAGTAGATCGAGCAGGTTTAGAAGCGCATAATAAACGCATCGAGAATGGATTGCGTCTTTTTGGTAAATATTTTCGTACACTTTGGGATTAATATGTTATTTGAAGATACCGGTTTGTTAATAGGTTGGGTCATTTGTACTTGGGCCATTATTACAGTTTTTACTGCTGTAGAAGCGGCGTTCAAAAAAACCAATGATGAACTTGCTATTAAACTAACCAAACACCTTGATTCAATTATACACCGTGTGCGTGTAGAAAAAGATCGAGATACGTATTATTGGTATGATATGGATAATAACAAGTTTCTCGGGCAAGGTAGTACAGACGAAGAGATTATCAACAGTTTAAAAAGTCGATTCCCGACCCATATGTTTTTCCTTCCCACTAACCACATTATTTGTGCCAAAACCGACTGGCAACCAAAACAGGTTGGCAAATAATTCTAAATAAGCTATAATACACTTATGACAATGCACTTAGAAGGACCGTGGCTCAGTACCACCGGCAAAAAACGTGGACCTAAGAAATGGGCTAGTTCAGAAGCCAAACGCAAGGCTGAAATGCTAGACACTATGTGGCGAGAAAAGCTCAAGGCAATGGGTGTAGAACAAGACACTAAGAAACGCAGTCGTGCGATGAAGGCTCCTCCACTTACTGTCGCAGTTAAGATACCCGCAGGACGTGAAACTCCTTATATTGAGTCTAGAGACACTGGCTGGGTAGCCTGTACTACTGCACCCAATCAAGAGTATACTGGTACTAAAGTCAAAGGCATCGGTACCATGCACAAGTCAAATGCTGTGCCTATTTTCTCAGACGAAGAAGCTGTTGATATTAGTAAAATGCGTAGATGAAAATTGTAATAGTAACCGGCGGATTTGATCCCATACATTCAGGGCATATAGCATACTTTGATGCTGCTAAACGATTGGGCAATCAGCTAGTTGTTGGGCTAAACTCAGACGCTTGGTTAGAACGCAAAAAGGGCCGAGCGTTTATGCCATTCAATGAACGATTGACTATTGTAAAAAATCTAAAAATGGTTGACTGGGTCTTAGAGTTCAACGACGACGATGGTACTGCTATAGACGCAATCAATCGAGCCAGGGCTAAATTCCCCCAAGCAGACATCATATTTGCCAATGGGGGTGATCGTACACCAGATAATATTCCTGAAATGTCAATTGATGGTGTAGAGTTTGCATTTGGTGTTGGTGGGGAAAATAAAGCCAATTCAAGCAGTTGGATACTGGACGAATGGAAATCTCCAAAAACTCAAAGACCATGGGGATATTATCGAGTGTTATATGAATTACCGAGAACCAAAGTCAAAGAATTGGTAGTAGAACCAGGCAAGAGTCTGAGTATGCAACGTCACAAATATCGTTCAGAATATTGGAAAGTAACCGAGGGCATGTGTCGTGTGATCAATCCCACAGGCTCAACTACCTTAGGAGTACACGGTAGTTACTTTGTAGCACGCCAAGAATGGCACCAACTGACTAATCCCTTTAGTGAACCTTGTAAACTTGTAGAAATACAGTGGGGTTATGATTGTACAGAAGAAGACATCGAGCGCCAATAAATAGTATACTCGGTAAGGGAGATAATATATGAAATATTTTGAAGGTTGGGATGGCTAAAGACGATATAATTGAAATGAGTGGAGTAGTAGACGAAGTTCTACCAAACGCTATGTTTCGTGTAATACTAGAAAATGGACACAAAATTACTGCCACGATCGGCGGTAGGTTAAGACAGAATAATATACGCATATTATTAGGTGATCGAGTTGATGTTGAAATGTCGACGTATGATCTAAGCCGCGGTCGTGTAGTATACCGCAATAAATAATAGTATGACTGATATAAGACAAACACTAGACCTCCTAGAAGCAAAAGAAAAAGGCACACTAGAGCAAATTAAACTGCCCTATTCTAAAACTGCTTTAAGTCCAGTGATGAGCTCGGCAACTATCGACTATCACTATGGCAAGTTGTATAAAGGGTATGTTGATCGTTTCAACAAACATGAAGGTGATCGTGGATTCAACGAAGCAGGTGCATACTTGCACGGCATCTACTTTAGTCAATTCAAGAACCCGGGGGTAAGCCGTCCTCGTGGCACTATACTTGATATTATTAATCGACATCACACAAACTTTGTAGACTTTAAAAAGAACTTCAAAACAGAAGCAATGAAGATTCAAGGATCTGGTTGGATTTATCTCAGTAAATCCGGACAGATTAAAACAATTCGTAATCATGCAAAACGCACTGATATAGCCTTACTAGTAGACTGGTGGGAACACGCTTGGTCACTAGACTATCATGCAAACAAAGAAAAATATTTAGACAACATTTGGCGTATCATTGACTGGGACGCCGTTAATCGTCGTTTATAATATACCCACTTAATTCCCGACAAAGCCGGCTAGATCCTATATACGATAAATAACGTATATATAGGATTATTAAGCTATGGCATTTTGGAACAATTCAGAATATAACCCGGTTGGTGTTGGTACAAATCCCAACGATGGCACAGGCGACGTTATTCGTACTGCTTTTATCAAAGTTGACAGCAATTTTGCTAACATTTCAACACAGTTAGGAAACCCCAATCAAGATTGGTTAAACGCCAATGTCAGCATCAATACTAACCTTAATTTTGCTAATATTGCTAATTTATTTGTTGCTAATGCAACAGGTACAGTATCTAACTTTACAGGCAACTCAACCGCCGGTAACGTGATTGCGGCCACAGGATTATACAGCAATGGCACCACCAATCTAAATGGCAATTTATACATTGCTGGTAGCATTATTCCTACTGTGGGTGGTGTATATAATCTTGGTAGCCAAGCATTTCCTTTCGCTAATTTGTATGTTCAAACCACTGTTAGTACTACACAGGTTACTAGTTCAACATCAGCTGGACTATTCGAAATTCACGCTAACATTAATCCAGGCGGTGATACACAAGACGTTGGTATTTTTGGAAATATTACCAACGATTATACCAGCAATACCTACACATTCTTTGGTCACCAATACACAACTAATAACTTTATCTATAAAATAACTCCGATCGATGCTACCAAAGGCAACAATATTGTTGCTGGTGGTGTTTATGGTAATGTGCAGTTTGGTAGTGCTTTCTTAAGCAATACCACTCCTGCAACTAGTCCTTCAACTGGTGCATTAACTGTTGCTGGTGGTACAGGTATTGCAGGTGACTTATATACTGGTGGTAATGCTGTAGTATCAGGAACAATATACACTGGTGGTTATCAGGTCTTAACAACTAATACTCCAGGTGCTTCAAATATCTACGGTGGTGGTAACGTATTCAACGTTCCGGTAATTATTACCAACGGTACTGTAAGTACAAGTACATCAACTGGTGCACTGATCTTATCCTACGGTGGAGCAGGTATTGCCGGTAACGTAACCGCAGGTGCTTTAGTCGGTCCTCTATACGGAACTGTTCAAACTGCGGCTCAACCAAATATTACTTCAGTTGGTACACTAAATCAACTACAGGTTTCAACATCTGTTGGTGCTGCGGCTGTGTTTATCAGTGGATCCGGTGTAACTGGTGCTCCACTGATCGTTACTTCAGGTGGTGCAAACATTGCAGGCAATTTAAACAGTACTGGTTATATCACTAATACTTCAGGTATCGTTACTCAAGGCAACGTTAATGCTTCGTTTGTAGTCACGGCTGGTACAGTAATTAATACTGGCATTACCACTACAGGTAATATCTATACTTCAGCTAATATCATTGCTGCTGGCATGGAAATTAACAGTGGTATTTCTAGTTCAGGAAATATCTCAGCTGGTAATATTTCTACCCCCGGTGTTGTTACAGTTAATACGTTAAATGCTACTGGTAACATTACAGCTGGTAACTTAACAGTCAGCCAGGTCAATGCCAATCTACAGGGTACTATATTAACTGCCAATCAACCAAATATTACAGGTGTTAGCGCATCAGCCAACTTAGCAGTGGCATCTGTTTATACCAATAACTACAGATTTGCAAATGGAACTGCTTATGTTTCAACTAGTATTGCCAACACAACAGAAATTTCAGCCAACGTTCCCAATGGCGGAACAGTTGGATTAAACTTAGTTACAACCGGGGTTACTGCTGGAACTTATGGTAATGCCTCATCTATCGCTACATTTACTACTGACAGTAAAGGTCGTATCCTTAGTGCTTCTAATGTTGCTGTTGCTACATCATTAGGTATATCGGGAACATCGGGTACTGGTAGTGTTGCATTACTAACACAATCTTTGGCTATAGCTGGTGGTACTGACATCAGTACTACAGCAAGTGGGCAGACTGTTACAGTTAATACCACAAGTAACCTAGCTACAGTAACAGGTCGTGGCGCATCAACTACAACTCCATTGACTCTAGCAAATATTACTGTTGGTAATATTACCCCAGCTGGAAATGTAACACAAAATATTGGTTCTAGTACAAGTTGGTTTAACAGCATTTATGGTACAGCAGTTCACGCACAATATGCGGACTTGGCAGAAAACTATTTAGGTGACGAAGAATATGCACCGGGTACTGTTGTGGTATTTGGCGGCAACAAAGAAATTACTGTAACCACAACATTTGCCGATACACGTGTAGCTGGTGCAATATCTACAAATCCTGCATACTTAATGAATGGTGCTAACGGTGGTTTACCATTGGCTTTACGCGGACGTGTTCCATGTCAAGTTATTGGACCAGTTACTAAAGGCGATTTACTGGTTACATCAACTGCTCCAGGATATGCTGCTAGCGTAGGTAATGATCGTACTTATGGACCAGCGGTGTTTGCTAAAGCACTTGAAACAGATTTAACAGATGGTCTAAAAACTATTGAAGCGGTAATACTATAACATGGCACAATTAAGTTGGGTAACTCCACCGGGTAATCTTGCAAATTTATTCGTTGGATTCGCGTTTACCGAAGCGTTGCTGGCCTATAACCCAGATAACTCCAGTGACACTATAACCTACCAGGTTATCGGCGGATCATTACCTACTGGGTTAACACTATCTAGTCAAGGTAGACTCGGCGGAACTCCAACAACCACTAATACATATTTTACCACACAAACATATACTTTTGTTGTGCGTGCAACCAGTGCCGCAGGAGCTACTCCGGCCGATCAACAATTTTCAATAATTATTACCAACAATGTCAATAGTGACTTTGCATGGGTGACTCCGGCCGGAACTTTAGGAACAGTACCCAACGGCGAATTTTATCAATTGCCACTAGAAGTCACAGAAACTTCTGCTAATGTCACAACTTCCTTTAGTTTTATTTCTGGACAACTGCCACCTGGTATGCAGGTTGTTAGCAAAGGATACCTACAGGGTGTTCCGACGCTATTAAATTCCATTGCAGTTGATACATCCGAAACATTTCGATTTACCATTCGTGCTACAAACAGCCTAGGACATGTTCGCGATCGTGCATTTAGTCTAACAATCACAAACGTATATGGACCAACCATCCAACCTAAGAATAGTTATCTTGGCAGTTTCTTTGATGGAAGTTACTATCAACAACAGTTAGTGGTTAACGAACTAAATCCTAACGTAAGTATAACTTGGTCAAACGTTGGATCTTTACCTCCAGGAATTACCCTAAGTTCTACAGGTTTACTCAGTGGATACATACAGCCAAATCAATTGGTTGGGCAATTTGGGCCAGCTGGCTATGATGGTTCAGCACAGGTCAGCGTTATCACTGCTGGTGCATTAACTGCCAATGTAGTATATCAAATTACCAGTCTTGGATCTACAGATTTTACTTTGGTAGGTGCAAGTATTAATAAAGTGGGTCAAATTTTTTATGCCACAGGTGCTGGAACCGGCACTGGTACAGTAGCTCTATACAACATAGTGATACCTGCTGGTAAATTTGTTACTGGAATAAACTATCAGATACAAACTGTAGGAACAACAGATTTTACTCTAATTGGTGCGACAAATAATAATCTAGGTACAATCTTTACAGCCACAGGCGCCGGTACTGGTACTGGAACAGCTAGTCAATACATAGCATCCGGTACTGAGTTACAAGAATATGATTACAACAGCCTAGCACCATATGATTTCACTGAGGTAAATCAATCTGCTAGTTACAATTTTACTATTCGAGCGTTTGACGGCGTTAACTATAATTTACAAAATTACATTCTTAACGTAACCGCTCGTAATAGTTTTAGTGCAGACAATAGTCAAACTACAGTTGATAATTCTTATCTAACTGCTGACAGTGGTAACGTTTATCTGCCAGTAATACTTAATGCCAACGTCAGTACATTACCAACAGGACGTGCTGGTAGTTACTATGCGTTTAAATTTGATGGTTACGATTTTCAAAATGCCACACTTACCTATTCAGTGTTTAACAGTATAGGAACTTTTGATACACAGGTTGTAGGCTACGACAACGGTTTTGATTATGGCGGTACTGGTACCAACGGATCCCCGACTGAAGATTTAACTCCGATTGATCAAAATCGTGGTGGTGTTGGCTTTGACAGTTATAACAGCGCAAACGTGGCCATTTCAAACTTGCCCGGACTAGCTTTAGATTCTAGCACAGGTTGGATATATGGTCAATTGTCTACTCAGACTGAAGCATATAAAACCTATCAATTTGGGGTGTTAGTTAGCAAAACTGTTAACGGACAAACATATTATAGCACACCAGACTTTGTCACCCTACCCGTTCTTGGAGATGTTAATAATATAATTAACTGGATAACTCCAAGTGATCTTGGTACTATTGTCAATGGTAGTGTAAGCGAATTAGCTGTAGAGGCGGTTAGCGTTGCTGGAAAAGAATTAGTCTACACACTATTAGACAAAGCCTATGTTCCTATTAGATTACCACAGGGATTAGAATTATTGCCTAGCGGTGATATTTCAGGTCGTGTAAGTTTTGAAGCATTTAGTGTTGACGACTATGCAACAACATTTGACAACAATACATTAACCATTGACCGTGTGTACAATTTTACTGTGCAGGTTGCTGCTACTGACGGTTCTGTTAGCTCCACTAAAGAATTTAAAGTTACACTGGATGTTGTTGATATAGAACCCTACGACAATTTATATCTACGTGCAATGCCAGCTTTTGATCAAAGACAAATATTCAATAGTGTGGTATCAAATACAGAAATTTTTGTTCCTAGCTTAATTTACAGACCTGAAGATCCATGGTTTGGTATACAACAAAGCATTGACATGTTGTTCTTACCAGGATTAAAACCTAGTGATTTAGCTACCTATGCTAACGCAATCGTAGAAAATCATTGGACTAAAACTTATAATTTTGGTGACATAAAAACAGCCGTGGTCCTAGATGAAAACTATCAGGTAAAGTATGAAGTTATCTACATTGATGTCATTGATCCTGAATTGAATAGTGCTGGCAATGGTCCAGCACTAGAAATTAATTTAACTAATACTATTGCTAATCCTTACGTTGACGCTGCCGGTAATACCTTTAAGATTGTTTACCCCAACAGTAGCCAAAATATGATCGATCGATTAGCTGAAGGTGTGGGATATTATGATCAAAGTAGTTTACCAGAATGGATGACCAGTAACCAACTTGGATCAACTGCAAATACATTTAACAATCCACTGGGTTATACTCGAGCAGTGGTCTTGGCCTATACTAATCCAGGTGCAAGTAATTTGATTGCTTATAGACTACGTAACGCTGGTATTAATTTTAATAATATTGAATTTACCGTTGACCGATACTTGTTAGATGATTTCTACACCACTAACTTCGATACTGCAACTGACAGATATATCTTAGGTAGAGAAACTACATTTGATGCACTACCAAATCAAAATATTGGAACCATAACTGCCACTGTTGACTACGGTATATTCGGAGTACCATTTGATCAAATCAATGGCCGTTCTGTTGAATATGTCATTGCCAATGGCGGTTTAGATGGAATTACTAATTTCCAGTCTGGTGATACTCTGATATTTGTACAACAAGAAAATTTTATTAACGGTGGCCCATATGACGGTTGGGTAAATTATATTGACGCCTACAGTGGAGGAAATATAAACACTGGACACAATGCAGGTTTTGATGGTGAAGGATTCGATGAATATACCGTTATACCAGGATATTTAGAAAAGGCTCAGGGTACTAGTGCAGTCAATGAACGAGGTGGAGTGTGGCGAGTTGATATTATTAATGATATTATAAATTTAGTTTTTGTTCAAGAAATACAACCCAATCAGCGTGTTCGTGTGCTGTTTGGTGGTACCTATGCAAGTGCTATTTTATACTATAATTCAATATTGGTTATTGGACAAACTGTTCCTGCGTATACTGTTTATAAACTACAGTATTCTAGTGTTGCAAGATCTGCTAAAACTACGTTTAATGGCGGCACTACTAAATTCTTTAGTAATAGAGATACTTACTATGCTCCAGGAACAGAGGATAAATATGTTAAATTCCCACAATATGGAGTATTTAATTAATGACATCGCTGATCAATCCAACAAACATTGATATTACCTACCCAATCGCAGGTCAGGATAATGACACACAGGGTTTTAGAACAAATTTTACTAACATAAAAAATAATCTAACACAGGCTGCTTCGGAAATCACAGCCCTTCAGGCCAATGTTGCAACTCTTCAAACTGGAGTATTTGCAACTGTCGTGCAGTTAGCTAGTCTAACACAGTCTCAGGTATCATCTATTGCATCACCAGGCAATGGTATGTTAGTTTATAATACTACCTACGGCAACGTACAAGCATATACTTCACACCTAGGTCGCTGGGGCAATGTGGTAATAAGTTAACAGGATAAAAAATGGCATCAAATATTAACCCATACTCAGTAGACGGAACATTCCCGATTGCAGGCCAAGACAATTCCAGTCAGGGTTTTCGTGATAACTTTACTAACATACAAAACAACTTTATAGCAGCAGAAAATGAAATCTCAGATCTGCAGACTAAAGCTCTGGTAACTACTGCGCTTAACGGTCAAACTTTGAATAACGATATGGCGGGTACACAGATCCGTCGTCCACAGTTAAGTGCTTGGACTCAAAGCTATTTGGATTTAGGAGCAGTAAATGGTACTGCAACCTTAGACTTTGGTAGTACTGCATCTAATACTGGTGCAAACTTTCAAAAGATCACAACTGCTGGACCTGTTACACTAAATTTTATTAACTGGCCAACCACTGTAGGTACTGGAGCAGTTGGTTACGGTGTCATGCGTGTGTGGATTGTTGTAACCAATGTAACCCATACTATTACTCTACCATCAAACGTTGACATTGCGGTTGCTGATATTGCTGGCTACAATGTTGCAACACAACAAATTACTTTTGATGCGCCAGGAAATTACATTTTTGATATAAGTTCAATCAATAGTGGTGCTGACTATTTAATCTTTGACGTTACACGTAATCGTGCAAGTCTTCGTGATCCCAAACTGTACTACAACGATCAAGTCAATTCAACTCTAATGATCAACTATGGTACAGGATTCCAAACAGCAATGGCTTTGGAGCAAGGACAAGACAGCGTTAGCTCACTAGGTAGTTTTAACTCTGTTGCTGTTGGTAATATTCAATTGGCCAACGTGGCCTATACACAGTTTGACACAGGCAGTATTGGTGGTTACTCTGTAACAGGTGCACGTGGTAATTTGATTACTCCTAGTTATATACAACCAGTTCATTCCGGTGATTTACTAGGATATGTAAATGGCCTGGCCTACACAGGTTCTGCAGGAACTGGTAATGTATTCCAACAGGTAGCAAGTATTGATTTTTTTGCTACAGGTTCTAATGTAGCCTATGGATTGGGCGGTAACATTGCATTCTTTACTGCCGATGACGGTGGTCAAAGCGCCAATAAAATTAATCAAGCAATTGGTATTGAAAATGACCAAAGTGTTAAGTTTTTCAGCAACGTAATCACTGCAAACACCTATGTGCCATCTAGCCATACAGCCGGCGGTGTAACTGGACAAATTTCATATGATGCTAATTATATCTATATTTGTTTAGGACCAAATAATTGGAAACGGGCAAATATAGCCACTTGGTAATAATAAACCATAAACTCATTGACTCCTTACACAAATTGCTATATAATTATGTAAGGAGTTTTATTTTGGAGAATGTATGGGACATCCTTTAGCGCCAGACTTAACTAAACTAACACAAGACGAACTCAATACCAATTATGGTAAATTGGTCTCGCAGTTAAATGCAGCTCATCGGTTTGGACGATCAGACGTTGTTGGTCAAATACAAATGTTATTGCAAGATTATCAGGAAGAAATCAGCAATCGTAATCAAAAGGCCATGGCGGACATGCAACAGACCATAGAAAAAAATTCTAAGAACTTTAAGAACATTATTGACATTCAATGAATTACGACAAATACGGACAAGCTCATTGCAACACTGATGAACTGTGCGACCTACTGTATAAAAATCCCAACTTGGATCTAAATTTATTTTATGTAGATGATCCAGAAGAATATAATGCTAGCCACGGCAAAATGTTTTCTGATTTACCAAAATTAAAGAAATATCTTCCTTTAGATGCTAAAGAAGAAATATCCCTTGAATTATTTGATCAAGCACAGCAGGCTGATTGGTACATGCCCGAGGAATACAAAACTTTAGATATTGCCCAATATATTTTGGATCAGTGCAAAACTGAAGAGGAATTACAAAGAGTTGGTAAAGAGCTACTATTGTATCAAGAACGAGATCTGTTTAATCTTTTGAAATATTTAAAATATTTTGTAGATACAATGAGATTAAATAATGTAGTATGGGGATTAGGCCGTGGATCAAGTGTTGCAAGTTATGTATTATACTTGTTAGGCGTACATAAAATTAATTCATTGTACTACGATCTTCCAATTGAAGAATTTTTAAAATAACAGGAGAAGTAAATGACAAAGATATACAAAACCGCCCGGGGCAAAGCCATTGATATGGACAAGGTCAAATTGACCAACGAAGCCGCGGTAGCTGTGGGAAACATGCGAGTAAATGCTAGAGGCGATTTGTTAGGTTCAGGTAAACAAGTTGTTACAGGCCGTAACGCTATTATGGATCAACTTTACTCTGTTCCAGACGCTGGTTATAGTCCAAACAGCCCAGAAAACACAGCACGCCGCCAGGCCTTAATTGAAGCTAGTAATGCTCAAAAATTAGCAGAGTTATCCAATAATTTAACAGTTCCAGTTACACCAACAGCAACAGACACCGAACCAGCTACGCCTGCTGCACGTGGTAGTCTAGCAAGTTCAGTGGCTAAACCCACTACAGTTACTCAAGAACCTATGCCTTCACCAAAAGAACAAAAGAAATCAAACGGTCCAGGAAGAATCTAACATGCTTGACTCAATTAAAATCAAAACTATACGGGCACTAAACGATCATGTGCTGGTACGAGACATGAATTTTAAAGAACGTAAACTAAGTAGTGGTATCTATTTGTTAAACGATGATGGACGTGGTGCTGGTATCCGTCCACGTTGGGCTAACGTATATTCTGTTGGTCCAGATCAACAAGATGTCCAAGTTGGACAATGGATCCTAGTAGCACACGGTCGTTGGACACGCGGTGTCAAAGTTGAGGACGATACCGGTGAACTTACACTACGCCGTATTGACCCAAATGATATCCTACTAGTATCTGATGTTGAGCCCGCAGGCGATGATACTGTTTCGGACGCTACCCAAATCGATTCCAAAGACCGCTGGTAATATGGGATTTGAAAAACCCAATCTACATCCTGCCAAATTTGCCATAATGAAAAGTTTGGCAGAAATAAAATCCCCATACAATGACGGTTTTACCAGTTCTTCTTGTAAACAAGAATTATATATGTTAAAATGTTGGCTAGAAGATGAATATAATCGTTTGCCAACATTCACTGGGGAAGAACAATGGGAACAGGACAGAGTCGTACAGCTACTCAAGCAGTAGGAAAAATCAAACAACCACCAAAATGCAGTATTTGTCGCCAGGTCATTACAGACTCCTGTACTTGGCGCCAAGGACGTTGTCCGCATGTGCCAGCAACGATATCATCAACAACATTCAAAACACGTTTCAATAATATTATTAAATTTTTCAAAGGTACAAAATGAACCATCTCAAAGTTAGTCTTATTAAAAGTCTAGTACGTATTGCCGCTTGTTATTTTTTAGCATACTGTGATTTCCAAATGGCAGCTGGCCTATTAGCCGGTGCAGAGTTATTGGGTATTGCCGAAGAACTAGTATGAGAAATCTTAAACTAGTTGATGCAGTAATTCAACTGCATGACATTGCTCGTTTAGTCGAAGCCGAAGTTGGAGAATGCGAATTAAGTCAAAGTATCCGTTATGATGCAGATCGGTTACATCAATACTCGATTCAAGACGACAAAGCCAATACAATAGCACAATCAATTATACAACAGGTAAAAGAATGAAAGAACTTTGGACAGAGAAATATCGCCCTAAGACAGTAGCAGATTATGTGTTTACTGATAATAATCAACGTGAACAGGTAGATGCTTGGATTCGGGATGGTGCTATCCCCCATATCTTATTAAGCGGATCACCGGGTACAGGTAAGACCACACTAGCTAAGGTCTTAATCAACGAACTGGCCATTGAAGAATATGATGTATTACACATCAATGCATCACGTGATAACGGCGTGGATTTTATTAAAAGTCGTGTAGAAGGATTTGTTAGTACTATGCCGTGGGGCAAATTTAAAGTGGTGCTCCTAGACGAAGCGGACTACCTGACACACAACGCACAGGCTATCATGCGTGGCCTAATGGAAACATATCAAGAGTCTGCACGTTTTATCCTGACCTGTAATCTGCCACACAAGATCATGGATGCACTACACAGTCGTTGTCAAGGTTTCCACATTGATAAAAGTGACGTAACAGAGTTTACTGCACGTGCAGCAACTATCTTAGTGACCGAAACAGTAGAGTTTGATCTCGATACTTTAGACTCGTATGTCAAAGCAACATATCCAGATCTACGCAAATGTTTGAACTTGCTACAAGCAAACTCAACCACAGGAACGTTAAGTCAACCTGGAGAAAATGATCGCGGTGTCAAGGATTGGAAACTTGATGCTGTAGCTTTGTTTAAAGCAGGTAAGATTGTTGAAGCACGCAAGGTAATTTGTGCTCAATCAAATACAGATGCCACAGATGATGTATTCCGCTGGATGTATGATAACTTAGAGCTATGGTCAAAAACACAAGAAGGTCAAGACGCCGCAATTCTAGCCATACGCAAGGGCCTTGTGAACATTCCCTTAGTAGCAGATCAAGAAATTAATCTTTCAGCAACACTAGTAGAACTAACACAGATTGAACAATAATGATTCTGTATGTTGACGGGGACAGTTACACTACTCCTTGGTATTATGTAGAAGCTCAAGACAGTTACTGGTCTCTATTCGGTGACCATGTAAATGCATCATCTGTTGTTAATTATGCATACATTGGAAAATCAAACGAAGGTATTATGCGTAATGCCACACGATTTGCTATTGAAAATAAAAATACAGAAGTTTTTTTCCTGCTGGGATTTACACATCTTGAACGCCGTGATTTCTTTGCTTCGGAGTTTAGAACAGGTAATGCACCTGACAAAAAAAATCCCAATCCAAAAGAACGTGGGGTGAGAAGTAAAAAACACTCTGGAATTGATTCACCTAAAGAAAACATCATAACCTACAGTAGAGAATTTGAAGAAACGCAATTTCTTTCTAACCTTTTAAACCTGTATGGATTTTTTAAATATGCAAACTGCAAATTTATGTTTCACTTTTGCTCTAAACCATTAGAACATAATCCACTTCCTTTAGTAAATGATTTTTATTTAGAAGTTAGCAATCACAAAGAAATCGTCAATTTGTTTGACAATACCTACGGTACATACAATCAAAAATTGAACATCAGGCCAGCAGATTATAGTCAATATGGATGGGACGGGCATCACGGTCCGGAAGGAAATAAAGCATACTCAGAATTTTTAATTAAAAAATATAAGGAAATTTATGAAAATTAAAGACATACATCTTATCGCATTTTATGTACAAAAGCCACGTGCTGGAGTACAAACACAAGTAGCAGGATGGAACAAGAATCCTGATAACTATCAGTACGACGAACGTATCGAATTTACCAAAGGTTTGAGTAGCAAGGACCGCCAATACGCTGGTGTTATTCTAAACCTCAACGAAAAGAAAGTTGTTTACAACAAGTTCGGTACAGAAAAAACATTTGATGACTTGTTTAAGTATTTCTTAGAAGGTTATCCACAGTATGTTATTCAAACAATGGCGCAGTTGGATATGGCGTACTTAGAGCAGTTTATTCCCCAAGAAGAAGCCACAGAGGAAGTTAAAGTTGAAGCGACACCGGCTGAGTGATAGTGGTGCTCGCGGTTGGTTTGTAGGCGACTTTCCCGAAGCTCTACATCGCACCCCGGACTATGAAGTGTGTTTTCAAACCAACCCCGCAGGCACAATCTATCCTCGACACTATCACAAGATAGTCACTGAAATGCAGTTGATCACTCGTGGGTGCATGATCTTAAATGGTGAAGAATATCGCACAGGAGATGTTTGCGTAGTAGAACCTGGCGATTGGGCTGAAGGTTACTATACTGAAGACACCGATACAGTATGTGTTAAATGGCCTAGTTTACCGCAGGATAAATATTACGTATGAGTATGTTTGACATGTATCGCACTAAAAAGAAAAGGGCTGTGGATCCCAATGCTCCGCCACGTCCCAATCTCTTGAGTCACGAAAAAGTTCTTAAAGACACTAAAGTAACACTAGAGCAACTTCAAACAGAAAATCAACAGTTGCGTAGCCGTTTAGAAGCCGTAGAGTCTAAATTGGCCAATCAAACCTCCTATTTAAACACCCTACATCAATACGTACACACCAAACTCAAAGGCTAATAACCGCCTAGTGTTTTTTTATCCATGTATTGTATAACCCACTCATACTGTTGTCTGAATTGGTCGCTTGACCCGGTATAATAATAGTCAATAAATGGTCCAGAATCTGGAAATGAATCAACCGTCATCCATTGATTATTAAAACCCTCTTCATGGTATAACCCGTCAACTAAATTTGTTAGGTATTCGGGGGACCATCCAAAAATTTCACTAGTGTCTCGAACAAAATATGTTTGTTTATCGAGATGCAAAAAATCTGTAACATTAATTTCATCCAAACGTGTACGCCAAGGCAATATTATAGTCGGCAATCGTAGAGTATGTGCTAAGTGACACAAGCCACCCTCATAACCAATTACAAAATCGCAAAGTTCGTTAAGGATAAAAATTTTATTTTCAACAGATGTATTTTTATTGTCGATGATGTAAGGATCGTATCCTGCGGCTTGAACTAATAATAAAATTTTTTCGTATAATTCCCAAGGATGAAATTTAATATAAGGATATTCTCTAGTAGTAGTTACTAGTTCAAAATAGTCACTATTTTTTATTTGGTCACCATTGTTGATTAGCACAGCAACACCACGTTTGCCACGACGTCCTGTAGTAAACTGTTGTCCAAATAGCTGAACCGAATCAGGCTTTATATATTGATTAAAGACTTTAAAACTTTCTAAAAATCTTGGGTGAGGTGGATTTTGATATAATGGGCAGTAGTTGTCAATAGTTATTGTAATTTGTTCGTTGATGTTAAGTATATCTTTCCACCGATTGTATAGGGATTCTGGTGAAGTGGTTAAATTTACTGGTTGGTTTAAACTGTTGAAAAGGCTCATAGCTATAAGGGTATCTCCCATAGTATGCCCACCACGTTGATATACATTAATCATCTAGTATTTATGGGGTGGTTGACCCCAAATTGCCAAAATGCTATAATGTATTATGAAAACAAAATCTTACCCAACCTTAGACGTACTGTCTGCTTCTATAGCAGCCTATGAGTCAAATGGTCGCAATATACTGCGTAATCCCGTTAGAGGAGATTTGGTTCAGGATCCAAATCGTCAGCTGATCACCAACTATTTGGAAGGTAACGGAGCTCCGTTTGTGGTAAATGATTTTCATCGCAAAGAAGCCGAAGGCATCGTTCAATATCTGCAACAAACGGTAATCATGCAAAGCCTCAAAGGCACACCAGATCGTTTTTTAGGACAAGCAGTTGATCTAATCTCTAATCAAACTATTGCAACACGAGATTTTGGTATTGTTGCTTGGGTACCAAAATTAGCTGACGACTATCAACGCAAAGATCATGTCAGAGAAATCAGTGCTCGCTATGAACACCACAGTCGCTATGTTGGCCACACTCGAGATCGAATCACCACTGACTTTACCTTGCTTGAAAAGCGTTATATTAAAAGTTTAGATTGCTGGGCAGTATATGGCTATGACGGTGCAGGTAATTTGTTGTTTTACTGGGCTCGTAGCTTAGACAAGATCTGTGAGGTAGGTAAGATATCAGCTCGTATTAAAGATCACCGTGAGGACGAGTATAAAAATAATGCTCGTGTTACTGTGCTTAACTATGTAAAGGTCCTATGAAAGAATCAGTTATACTAGTAGATGCCGACGGCGTCCTGCTTAATTGGGAATATGCGTTTGAAATTTGGATGGAGCAACACGGCTTTGAATTGATTCCAGGTGGAGAACTAAACTACGACATGAGTGTGCGTTACGGTATATCAAGACCGCAGATTGTTAAGTTAATCAAAATGTTTAATGAAAGTGCTGCCATTGGATTCCTACCGCCTCTGCGTGATAGTATGCACTATGTTGAAAAACTACACAAAGAGCATGGATATGTATTCCATTGTATCACATCAGTAAGCGTAGAACCTAATGCTGTCAAACTGCGTGAAATGAATCTACGCAAGTTGTTTGGAAAGACGGTATTTCAAAAAATTATTTGTTTAGATACCGGTGCACCAAAAGACTCTGCACTATACCAGTACAGGGACACAGGCTGTTGGTGGATTGAAGATAAAGTTGAAAATGCTGAACTAGGTGCTGACCTAGGTCTTAATAGCTTACTCATGGAACATGGTCATAATATGAATCACTATCATGACCATGTACGTACAGTTAAAAACTGGCGGGAAGTTTACGAAATAATCGTAGGTCAAACCTCCCCGTAAATCTTAAGTATTTCAAGTACCGCAGGATGGCGTTGAATGTCTCGGTGTTCAAATTCTACACCACTAACGTAGTTACACTTTTTATAGCTTTCTACTAGATTTTGGAAATCCAATAATCCGTTTTCGCCTTCGCTACGATCTGCCTGACGTGTATCGCCAGTAACAATCATCTTTGAGCCTTCGCCTAATCGTGTGAGTAACATTTTCATCTGACTTGGTGTCGCGTTTTGCATTTCGTCTGCAATAATCCACGAGTTTTTAAATGTTCTTCCTCTCATATATGCCAGGGGAGATATCTCAATCTGTTGTTCATCTAGCATACGTACAATTTCGCTTTGGCGATAGTATTCTCCAATGATGTCAAATATAGGACGGGTCCACGGAGCCATCTTTTCATTCAAATCACCAGGTAAGAATCCATGCTCTTCGTCATCAACACCTACCGCTGGTCTGGTAACCACAATGCGATCACATGCACCCGATCTAAAGGCCTTGAGTGCTGCTAGTACGGCCAACATAGTTTTACCGGTACCTGCTGGACCTGTTGCAAAAACTATCAGGCGGCTAGGATCAGTTAATAGATCAATATATGTTTCTTGTGTTAGGCTTTTTGGTAGAAGTGTTATTGGACGTTGTTGAGGTTTTGAATTTTTTTGATACAAGTCCATTCTTACTGTATTGTTACTGCTGAAACTGCTGATACTGCTATCGTTTACTAATAGAGCGGAAGCTCTCTTTTGACGTCTAGACAATCTTGTCTCCTTGAAGTAGTAGTGTCGTGCTACCTACACAAGTATTTAGGCTCTGGTTTCCTGATGATAAACAGCGTGTTTATATACAACTCATTTGGATTAAATATTATGCTGAGTTGTTATTTCTTTACCCATTCTGCATAAATCCTATTATTAGAGTCCCAATCAAGTTCATTAACAGTAAAACCAAATTTTTCAGCGAGCCTATGGTGATCGTCAAACGACCACGGATAAAAGTCAATTGATTCACAGTCTGGATTTTTATGATCTTTACGGCCGGGATTACAACGCCAATAAATTCTCGAATTTTTTGTTTTTAGTAATTGCACCACTAGACCAATTTGATGTTCGATATCTTCTACAGATCCAAAGTTGATTGATCCTAGACAAAAGGCCGCATCGAATCTAATGACATTGTTTTGTTTGGCATAGTCTTCGAGACTTAACTGCAAGTCGGATCAATATCCACAATAGATTTTAATCACGGATAAATAATAGTAGCAACGCCGACACTCTTGTTGACGTCAGACGCCTGGGGTAAGTACCCTTTTACTACTGTGATACACGTAGAACGCCAGCCAAAATACATATACATAAAGGAATTAAAAATGAAAACAACTAAAATTCGTTGGGTTATTGCTCACGAACCATTGAGTCTATTTGTGCGTGCTGCCAAAGATTTCCAAGACTTTGTTAATGCCGCTCAAACAGCTGAAAAGATTGAAGTAGAAGTTATGACATTGGCTGAGTATTCACAAAAGTATAATGATGGTGTTGTAGTTACTAAACATGACTTACTTGACCTAATGGAACAAGGTAAGATTGAAATGAGCCAAATGTACACAACTTGGTTAGCTGAAAAGTATGAACAAGATATGTTGGCATTAGAAATGCCATTTATTTTTGAAGATCATGATCACGCTACTCGTGTGTTAGAAGGCGAAGTTGGCGAATTCTTGTTAGACAAGATTACAGAAAAATCAAATGTACGTGGCATGGCATTTACATACTCGGGCGGTTTCCGCAATGTGTTGAGCAACAAACAAGTAAGTACACTAAAAGGGTTAACTGATGAAGATCAGAACTAACCGTAATCCTGTAGCACAAGAAACATTTAAAGCATTGGGTGTTGATGAACCTTATGTTTGTGAAATCGAAGACCTAGCTGAACATATCAAAGCAGGTGATTGTGATGCAGGCGAAGGTGTATACAGCCGTGTTTACCCGTTGGGACAAAACGAAGTTACTAAAAGTGTAATTGATAGCAAGCATAGTTTATTCTTAACCACTATGATTATGCGTAATGACTTTTGGCAACAGTTAAGCCCAGAAGTACGTGCTGTAATCAAAGATGCTGCTATCAAAGCCGGACGTAAAGAACGCGAAGCAACTATTGCCGATGGTGAAGAAGCTCGCGAACGTTTATTAGCCGAGGGCGTTAATATCCATGACCTAACCCCCGAAGAACGAGCAGATTGGAAAGCCAAAACCCAGTCAGTGTATGAAAAGTTTGAGCCGACTTTTACCCCAGGCTTGATTGACCAAATCAAACGTAGTTAAATTGATGTAAGTGTGTGGTTGACATACACTTACATTTCTTATACAATTACATAATCTAAATTAGGAATCTTTATGAAAAAAATTATAGCAATTTTGCTATCTACCTTTGCACTGACTGCGGCATCGGCTGAAAACGTAACAATCATTTATTCTTGGACCGCAGGCGATACTGCCGCTAACTACTATCGTGCTTTGGCCGAATCGGCTAACAAGCTACAGTCAAAATACAACTTTATTGTTGATTACAAGCCTGGGGCTGGAGGTGCTATTGCAGCAGCTCATGTGGCAAAAACCCCTAATACTATTTTAGCAACCAGTTCGGCTTTCTTTATTCGTTCTAACTTGTATCCAGAGTCAGGTTACAATCAAGACAACTTCCAAGAACTTATGCCTGTGTGTTTTGGACCATTCGGTATTAGTTCATCCAAATACAAGTCCTGGAAAGAAGTACCCACCGACAAAAGATTGACCATTGGTATGAGTGGTATGGGCACAACTACACACTTGACTGCTATTCAAATTGCCAAACGATATCCCAATTTAGATATTCTTGCATTTAAGAGTACCAGTGAAGCAGTTATGTCTGCACTGAGTGGGCAAACTGATTTTGCAGTTAACCTTCTTGGCGATACCACACAGTACGAAAAAGAAAATAGTACCAAGTCACGCATGTATGTGTTAGGCATAGGTGGTTCTGTTTCTATCAACAACAAACCACTACTGCTTGATCAAGGGTTTGGGCCGGCTATGGCCCGTATGGGAAGTCCAGCACAGTTAATTGTCCCTACCAATGTATCAGAAGAAAAATATTCAGCCTGGCGCAAAGTATTAGTGGAAGCCGCAAAAACTCCTTTAGTTAAAAAAGCTATAGCAGATGATTTTTGTAGTCCTACAAGAGAAATGCTAAATGAAAATCCAGTTGCATACTACAACGAATCAAAGTATTTCTGGAAAAAGATGACCGACGGGATATCAGTCAAGTAATGGCTATACGTGAACAAAATCCCAGGTTAGGTTTTTATCAAGTAGGGGAACAGAGATATTTTAATAAAGTAGATGCACTTATTGAAGCTACTAAACAAAATATCTTCCCTGAGTGGAATTATAATAAAGAAGAGTTTGATCAGGTCGACTGGCTTGTTGAACCGTCTACCCCGCTACAAGAATTATATCGAATACGTGCTCAACAGATTAGAGAACGTTACGATTATATCCGTCTCGAGGTCAGTGGCGGTGGTGATAGCAGTACTGTAGTTTATAGTTTTATCAAGAACAACATACATCTCGATGAAGTTGTATTTCGTTATCCCAAGGCTGGTGAAAAGAATGTCACTGATGATCCCTTTAATACCAAACCCGAAAATACACTAAGCGAATGGCGCTATGCTGCCAAACCCTTGTTAGACTGGATTGCTGTACACAGTCCAAGTACAAAAATAACAGTACATGATTACAGCATTGACATGCTCAATAGTAAACACGATGAAAGTTGGGTGTATGATACTAGAGATTATTTCCAGCCCGGACATCCTTTTAAATTTACAGTTGATGCTGTAGACGATCACAAAGAAACATTAAATCAAGGCAAAAGTATTTGTCTATTATGGGGCATTGATAAACCCAAGATATGTATCAAGGATGGCCATTGGTATTTGTATTTCATGGATATACAGGCCAATAGTGCCAATCCCAATGTAGGAGATTATACCAATGTTACCAATGAATATTTTTATTGGAGTCCAGATCTGCCCGAGCTACTGGCTAAACAAGCACATTTAATTAAAAATTGGTTTAATTTACAGTCTAATCAATATCTTCAACATCTAGTACGTTGGCCAAATTACAGTTTTAGTCAGCGCACTACATTTGAACAAATTATTAAACCCTTGATATACCCTGACTACGATCATACTACATTTCAGACTAGCAAACCTACCAATAGTTTTTACAACGAAATGGACTACTGGTTCTATACAAACTTTCAAGATACCCATGCATACAATGTATGGAAGGCAGGACTTGCGTTCTTAGTTGATAACATAGACCTTAAATATTTCAACAAGGAATTAGGAAAACCTGTGGGATTTGTAGGGTTTTTAAGTCCATTTTATAAAATTGGCACAGCAAATTACCAAAGTACCGGTGCTAACGAATTCTATAAGTTCTAATATCAGATAAATAACTGTACTATGCCGGCTAATATTAGAGACCTACTAAACAATACAAAAGAAATATTCATGACGGATTCAGCAGTCTCAACCCTGCTGGATTTTGAACGTGTCTTAGATGAACTCGATCTTTATGCTTTTGAACATTGGAAGCAAGGTGAACTTGTAGAGGGTCCTATCTACGAAAAATACTTTGTGACCTGCACATTTATGTGGCCCTACAAAAAAATGCCAAACCCCAAGGGTGCAGCACGATTAGCCGAATACGACTGTAATGTTGAGTACAAACAAGACTTTTTTGAGCACACAAAAAAAGTAAAAGATCCCAAGGATTTTAAACCAGGAACTAAAGTACCTAAAATGGTTCAAACACCAGTTTGGTTAGTTACTATTGTTATGCCTAAAAAGCTGATGAAAGACATTGAGCAGGGTGCTTTAGAATTAGCTAGTGGTACAGTTGACCTAGAAGATATTGACCAAGCATATGAAACTGGTGAAGATGAAAATTCTAACGTGTCAGGTCCTGAGGAAAATGTTCAAAATGCATAAGTTATTTGAAGGCCTAGAACTAGGCGATCTAAAGCGTTTGGTTCACCCTGAATTACACGTTGATGAATTTAAAAGCAAACTGGGCGACGACTCAGACGTTATTGTACTAAGTTTTAAACTCAGTGCCAAAGAATCAGCTGCTGATCTGGTTAGTTTTGTTGAAAAAGGCTACGACTGGGTTTTAGATGCCGACCTCAGTTCAGGTGAAATGGAAGACGGTAGTTATATCGTGTTTGTTGAACTTGATCGTGACAAATCTGCTCCCGAAAATATCATGAGCTTGATGAATGACCTAATGAATGTAACTGATCAACAAATTGAAGATTGGCGTGTACGTTACTATAAAGCTCACAAAGAAACTGCTTTAAGCCTAGAATCCCTACAAGACTTAATTCCCCTAACTCCAGAAGCCTACGAGAGAGAATACGGTCAAGAAGCCATTGACAAACTAAAAGCTGTAGCAGGTGTAGAAGTTACTACCAAAGCACCCAAAAATGATTACACAGAATCTCTAAGAAATCTGGCTGGAATCATACGCTAACACAGTTGTAATATCTCAAATAGTATAAATTGCTAAATACTTACATCAAGTAAGGAGTTAGCTATGGCGTTTCAATTCAATTTTACTCAGGACCAGTTACAGCAATTTTTGCCACAAAATCAGCACGTACCTCATTGGTACGAGGCATTATGCAAAGTATTACCTGACTATGACATCAGTACTGTAGCACGTGTTGCGGCCTTTTTAGGTCAGACAGCAGTAGAATCTGCTGGCTATACAGCAATCCAAGAAAATCTAAACTATCGTCCAGAGACTCTAATGAAGTTATTTGGTCATCATTTTAGCGGTATGGATGAAATTCAACAATACTGTTCGCAACCTAACAAACAAGAAGCTATTGCTAATCGCATCTACGCTAATCGCATGGGTAACGGTGACGAAGCTAGTGGAGACGGATGGCGCTTTTGTGGTCGTGGCTTGATTCAGCTCACTGGTCGTGCCAACTATACAGCATTTGGACAAAGTATCGATAGTACACCAGAACAGGTCAGCGAGTTTTTGTTGACCTTTGAAGGTTGTGTACAGTCAGCTTGTTGGTTCTGGGAAGCAAACAGTTTAAATGATGTTGCTGATGCCGGTGACATGAAAACCATGACACACAAAATTAACGGTGGATTCCTTGGATTAGATGAGCGTATTGCTCACTACCAACGAGCCCTACAGATACTACAATCATAATGTTTGAACTAATAGTCAATCACTTCTTAGGTAACATACCCACCTGGGTATTTCCCGTTATGGCCGGTGGTGGTGTAGCTACCTACATCATTGCTGGTATTGCTAGCCATATTCCACCTGTTAGACTGTATGCCTTAATAGCACGTCCCGTTGCTTTTATAGTATTTGTTCTGGGTGTGTTCTTTTATGGCGGTGCTGGAGTAATTGCTGTTCAACAGCAGGCCCTGCAAGAAGCTCAACAGAAAACTCAGCTAGCCGAACAAGCAAGTGCAGATGCTAGCAAACAACTAGCAGATGCATTAGCTGCAAATGAACATCTGGTGAACGGACGAGCATATGGTGTTAAGCAGATTATCACAAAAGATAAGGCTAAGATTGATCGTGACTGTGCAAAACTTAACGACGATGCATGGGAAGATTATAACCGTGCTGTAAAAAATTCGGGCAGCAAAATATTGGATACTAAGAAATGAAAAGATTAATTTTGGTATGTATAATGTTTGCACTCACGGCCTGTGCTAGTAATCAAGCACAGATTATTCCAAAGTGGCCTACAGCACCTACAGATTTACAACAACCAGCACCGGAGCTAACTCCCTTAGCGCCTGAGCAGAGAAACCTAAGCGATTTGATTGAAAATTCAAACGAAAACTATACACAATACTACATACTCAAAGAAAAGTATGAAGGTTGGCAAAACTGGTATAATACCCAACAAAAAATTTGGCAAGGCCTACAATAATAAAGGAGCGGAAGATGGCATTAATTGATTCAGTATTAAACATGATTAGTAAAGGTCGCAAAGAACCTTTAACAGGCTCACGTTCAGAACGTGAAGCAAAGATCAAAGACAAAGCAGGTATGGTCATCAACGTGTTTGCCGCATTGTTGGCATTCAACACAGTTATCGGTGGCGGTCTTAGTTCAACAGTAATGAACAACACTATTAAAGCAAACGATCTTTGGAACTTTTATCAAGCTAAATCGATCAAGCAAACACAATATGAACTAACTGCATTAACAGTTAAAGATCCTGTGTTGGCTAAAAAGTTTAGTGACAAAGCCGCTAGCTACGAAGAAGGTGAAGAAGGCAAGAAGGCCTTGTATGCACACGCTAAACGACTAGAAGCAGAACGCGACCTAGCTAAAAAGAAATCACCCTGGATTGGCTATGCGTCAACTGCATATCAGTTAGCAATCGTGCTACTATCTGCCAGTATCTTGGCAGTACGTATGGAACTGTTCTGGGCCAGCTTCTTAGTTGCCGGCACAGGCCTACTATTAATGAGTCAAGGCCTCTGGCTTTGGTTTTGATATGCGCAGACTCATATTAGCCCTATTTGTATTGAATTTATCTGGTTGTGCTGTATATGATGCAGTGACTATGACCAAGTATGATCCTAACGAATATCTGCTAATATCTGAAATACGTGTTGATGCTCGACACTATGCTCAAGCATGCGGTAATCCTGTTATGAGCCAACCTAATGCTGTAGCTATGGCACAAAAGACTGAGTTATTCGAAGCCTACAGTGAAAACTTACCTAGTAACGGCGATGGTACTAAAGCTGCTAAAGCCTTAAACGAAATAGCTCAGGGGTTAGTTACACAATACAACACAGGTACGCCAGTCAGCCCATTTTTTTGCAAATTGAAGTTTGAAGGAATCGAGCATAGTGCCGATACAATACAACACGTTCTAGGGAATAGACCAAGATGACATTAGATGATATCAACAACCAATTAGCAGCACTGGTAAACTCAGGTGATCCTACCTTTGCCAATGCCGCAAATTATGTAGCACAAGCAACACAAGCAGCACAATCTGGACAGTTAAGTCCACAAGAGCTAGCGGAAACGCTAAAAGACGTGCAACGACAATTGGAAATTATCCAGGATATGAGCCAGTTGCAGTTTAAAGAAACATTAAATACTTGCATCAACGGTCTGTTACTGATCGCTGGAGCAATCTAAGGAGAATCAAATGAGTATTGAAAAGAAAATTGCAGATGCACTATTAGGAGCATTTAGCAAAGCCAAGACTGTTGAGACGGCAGTTATCAACGAAGTACAAAAAATCGAACACGCAATTTTGGGTGAAGTCAAAACAGTTTTTGATCAAGCTCGCGAAGATGCGCTAGCCGCAAACGATTTAGTCAACAAACTAAAAGCAGATTTGCAAGACGCATTGACCAAGGCCGCTGAACTGCATCAAACGGCAGTTGATGCCGCCAATGCCGCACGTGCCGCTGCCGAAGCTGACGTTGAGAAATATAAGACATTAGCTGCTGCTCATGCCGCTGACTTAGCTACACAACAGAGTCAAATTGTTTCTCCAGCACCAGCTCCAGTAGTTGACGCTCCAGCACAATAATAAATCAATCTGTAACATTTAAATCCACAGTAAAACATAAATAGTGTTATACTGTGGATTTTCAATGAAAACAAAAATACTGTTTATTCTCAAGAGACGAGAAGACTTCAATCCTGTCAAACATTCTCCCCTAGGCCTGTCAACTGGCCTATTTAATTCTGCCAACTTTATGGTTGAAATGTTGAATGACCTAGGTATTGACACTACTATTGAAGTTGCTATTGATAATAACTGTATTGATAGGCTAGTAACCAAGCATCAACCAACACATGTTATTGTTGAAGCACTATGGGTAGTTCCTAGTAAGTTTAGTGTCTTAACCAAACTACATCCTGGTGTTCGATGGATCATTCGACTGCATTCAGAAATGCCCTTTATGGCTGGTGAAGGTATGGCCATGGACTGGTTAGGGGATTATATCAATTTCCCACAGATTGATATTGGTGTAAATGCTCCACGTATGCTTGACGAAGTTAGAACATACCTGAGTACTAAAAAAGGATGGGGTCAAACAGAAACCGATAGTCGTATTTTCTATCTTCCAAATTACTATCCACAAGACTATGTAACTAAAGAATTTGATCGCAACAAGTATTGGGTAGACATTGCGTGCTTTGGTGCAGTACGTCCCTTAAAAAATCATATGGTGCAAGCAGTAGCGGCACTAAAGTTTGCTAACAAAATTGGTAAACAGTTGCGTTTTCATATCAATGCGGGCCGTGTTGAAATGCAGGGCAGTCCTGTGCTACATAATCTACGTGGATTTTTCCAGCAATTGGCCGACACTGGACATCAGCTAATTGGGCACGAATGGGCTCCACGTGAAGAATTCTTAAAAACCTGTGCTAGTATGGATATCGGTATGCAATGTAATTTTTCAGAAACGTTTAACATTGTGTCAGCAGATTTGATTAGTCAAGGTGTACCTATTGTAGGTTGCAATGAAATTCCTTGGGCAACACGTTTTTGTTGGGCCGACCCCACAGAAAGCAGTCAAATAGCCAACGTCCTACTAAGAACTTATCGACGTCCACAAACTAACGTATGGTTTAATCAGCGTAATTTAACTAAATACACAGATAAAACAAAGCGTATATGGACTACGCAATTTAAGGAAAAATAATATGAGCCGAGTACACAGAGTGAGAACACATCACTGGCGCAATGGTCGTTTAGAAGTCAAAGATGCATTTTTTGGTTCAGAAGCCGAAGCACTGACATTTGCCAACAGCGTCGAAATGGCAGATAGTATTAAAGTTTTTGATCACGAACATAATATTACACACAATTTATCAGGACAAACGCCTGACACATACGCTTAAGGATTGAGTATGTCACACAAAGTAAGAAAACACAGTTGGATCAATGGCATCCTACATTTTACAGATCATTTATTTGAGGAACTTGAAGAAGCATTAGGATTTGCTAAAGATCAAACTGATGCACATTCTGTTAAAGTATACAATGCCCAAGATCAAGTAACACACGAGCTAACCCCACAAAATACTAACACTTACGCATAAATACACTTATAAAATCAATTATAAGGAGCTAGGTATGTCAAAGAATAAAAGAGAAGATTGGATGCAGACTCTATGGCGTCCAATGATGGGCTGGATGTATATGTTAATATGCGTCGCAGACATGATGGTGTTTCCAGTACTATGGGCCTTATGGCAAGGTATGAACCATGTACCTATTACACAGTGGAACCCGTTAACACTTCAAGGTGCTGGCTTATTTCACATTGCTATGGGTGCTGTATTAGGTATTTCAGCATTTGGTCGAACACAAGAAAAACTAGCAGGCACAGCAGCTAATCCAACAGCTACAGAACAAATTTCTGTTAACACTACTAACATGAGTGGTGTACCAGCTGGCATGGCCGGTGGTATGGGTGGTGGTATGGGTGGCGGTATGGGTGGTGGATTTGGCGGAGGTATGAACTCAGGTATGGGTGGTGGATTTGGCGGCCAATCAACCGGGGGCTTCGGCGGCGCAAGCTCAGGTAGCTTTGGCGGAGCAAGCAGTGGTGGTTTTGGTGGCGCATCCGCAGGTGGTTTTGGTTCAACACCAGCCACAGGTTCATTTGGCGGCGCTAGTGCAGGTGGATTTGGTAGTACCGCAACTACACCGACTACAGGTGGCTTCGGTTCAACCACACCAACAACCCCAACTTTAAACGCAAGCGGACAAAAAGTTGTACCTCAAACAACACAACCTTTAATGTAAGGAATTTAAAAATGAAAAAACTATTATCAATCTTAATCATGGCGATGATCGCTACTACAGCAGTTGCCGCTACTCCAAAAAAAGAAATTAAAAAGCATAAAAAAGCAGAAGCATCAATCAAGGTTGCAGACGATAAACCAACTGCACCTGCCAAGAAAAAGAAATAATCCATTTTCTACAATTTGATAGCCGGTAAGTTGACTCTGCCGGCTTTTTCATTTATAATAGCACTATGAATTATTACGAAATTTTAGGGGTTGGGGACAAATCTTCTCCCGACGAAATCAAACGAGCTTATCGAAAACTAGCTAGTCAGCATCATCCTGACAAGGGTGGAGACAAGGCCAAGTTTCAAGAAATACAACAAGCATACGACACACTCAGTGACCCAAATAAACGTCAACACTATGACATGCAACGTAATGGCTTTGGTGGTGGTGTCGGTGATGAGAATGTGATATTCCGTTGGCACAGTGGTGGCGTGAATCATCCCAACATTGACGAAATATTTAGAAATTTTGGTTTTGGGTTTGGCGGAGATCCTTTTGCACAAGCTAGACAACAACAAAGACGCAACAAAGACCTGCGTATTGAAATTGCATTACCCCTAGTTACAACCTTAGAAGAACAATCAAAAACTATCAGTGTACAGACTACTAACGGTCATCGTGAAACAGTAGAAGTTAAAATACCAAGGGGTGTGACCAATGGTACACAAATTAAATATTCCGGACTTGGAGATAATTTATTCAATACTTTACCTCGAGGTGACCTTTATGTTCATTTTAAAGTACATAATGCCGACGGATTTATTACCAATGGCATTGACTTATACCACCGAGCTAGTGTAAACTGTTTACTAGCAACAGCAGGTGGTGATATTACCATAGTGGGATTAGATAGCAAAACATTTATATTAACTTTACCTGCCGGAACTCAACCTGGTATAAAATTTAGATTACCAGAACAAGGTTTATACGAATTAAATTCAGATCGTCGAGGAGATTTATACGTTGAAGTAGCATTGACTGTACCACAAAACCTTACTACAGAACAATTAGAAATAGTTCGTTCATTAACTAATCCACAATAAATATTTTTATGATCCAACACAATCCAGAAATTGAAGTTATTATTGCTAGTGCAACTGATCTAGCAAAAAATTATAACCACGAATATGTTACCATAGAACACTTAACACACGGACTTGTAACATTTAAACCATTTAATGATTTACTTGTGGCCTATGGTATAGATGCTGATGCTCTAGTTAAAGACCTCGAGGATTATTTAAATAAACAAACATATCTAGTTTCCCCTGACGCAGATCATATTCCAAAGAAAACTCACAGTCTTGAAAGAATTTTTAATCGTGCATTTACACAGGTCCTGTTTAGTGGACGTAATCATGTACAAGTCATTGATATCTTTTTAAGTATAGCCAGCGAAGCAAATAGCCACGCAAGTTATTTCTTTATCAAATATGGATTAGAACGCAGTCAATTGGTTGAATTCTATAATCAAAATTATGTAGAAAGTAAAGCCAAACGTTTGCCGGCCAATGCACGTGCCGATGATATTCTACGTGAATACTGTGAAAATTTAAATGTGCAGGCCAAAGACGGTAAAATTGATCCAGTAGTCGGACGTGAATTTGAACTAGATGAAATAGCACAGGTCTTGGCCAAACGTAACAAGTGTAATATCTTAATGGTTGGTGATGCCGGTGTGGGTAAAACAGCTATTGCCGAAGGACTTGCCCGCAATATTGTTGAGGGTAGTGTTCCCGAATACTTACGCGACTACACAGTATGGAATTTAGATATTGGGTCATTGCTTGCTGGATCTAAATATCGTGGTGAGTTTGAAGAAAAGTTTAAAGATGTCATTGGTGCACTACAGGCCAAAGGCAAGTGCATCTTGTTTATTGATGAAGCACATCAAATGCGTGGAGCTGGTTCAGCTAGTAACAGTTCAGTAGACTTTGCTAATATGATTAAACCTGCACTGGCCAAAGGACAAATTAAAGTTATTGCATCAACCACTTGGGAAGAATACACACAATCATTTGAAAAAGATCGTGCCCTTATGCGTCGCTTTGTACGTATGACCATCGAGGAACCAACTCCCGCAGTAGCTAAAGAAATCTTACATGGCCTTAAAGAATATTTTGAAGCATTCCACGAAGGGTCAATCAGTGATGAAGCTATTGATGCCGCTGTTGATTTGAGTGTTCGTTATCAACCAGACAAGAAGTTACCAGACAAAGCCATTGACTTAATTGACACAGCCGCAGCTAAATTAAAAATTAATGCCATAGCATGGACTGTGCGTAAGAGTCATATCGTTGACATTATCAGTAAGTTTACTAAGATTCCCGCAGAACAAATTGGATCTGAATCAACTAAAAGTCTTGTGGGGCTGGAAGAAACAATCAAAACTAAACTATACGGACAAGATTCTGTAGTAGATACAGTCCTGGATAAAATTTATGTAGCACGTGCTGGACTAAAATCAATGAACAAACCAATTGGTAATTTCTTATTCCTGGGACCAACTGGTACTGGTAAAACAGAACTTGCTAAATTGTTGGCCGAAGGTATGGGCATGAAGATGCTACGTTACGATATGAGTGAATATCAAGAAAAGCATGCAGCCGCTAAATTAATTGGTGCTCCTCCAGGTTATGTTGGATATGATGACTCAAATCTTGGTGGCGGATTATTAATCAGCGACATTGAAAAGAATCCTAACTGTGTTGTTCTATTTGACGAAGTCGAAAAAGCACACCCGGATGTAATGAATATCTTACTACAGTTAATGGACGAAGGTACTATTACAAGTAGTAACGGTAAAAAAGCAGATGCACGTAACGCCATTATTATTCTTACCAGTAACCTTGGTGCTGCAGATAACGAACGTAATAACATTGGCTTTGGTCGTGAATTACAAAAGTCTGGTGAAGATGACAAAGCAGTTAAAGACTTCTTTAAACCAGAGTTCCGCAATCGTTTAGATGGTGTTTGTAAGTTTAATAAGTTAGATACTATCAGTATTAAGAAGATTGTTGCTAAGTTTATTAACGAAATGAATGATCTACTAAGTGAAAAATCACTGAAGATTCGGTTAACTGAAGCAGCAACAGATCATTTAGCTGAAGTTGGCTACGATAGTAAAATGGGTGCTCGTCCTTTAGGTCGTAAGATTAACGATTTGATTAAAGTACCACTAAGTAAAAAGATTTTGTTCGACACTATTCCTGCACACACCGTAATTGAAGTCGATTGGCGGGATGATGCTTTTGAATTTACTGCTCTGGGTCAATTTATCCCAGCAACTCCTATGATTGATGCTAATGGATATATCAAAATGGATTCTGTACAATCCTAAGATTGTACGGGATCATACTTCTAAAAAGTTTTATGGGCGGTATCTATATAGATTAATCGTATTTTGTCCAGCTGGTCGTGCTGTAGACAGTAAAAGGTCAGTGGTTGATGAATTAGAACATCGCAGAGTCTTATCCGTAAATATCAAAGGATGGTGGGGAGAAAGACTAGCAAAAAATATAGACAAGGCTGATCCTGAATTCCTTGAGCGTATGAAAGCCTTAAGGCATCAGCGATTACCTAATATTAAAATGCGAATTGAAGAGCCTCGACTACAACTATACGCTAATTCCGAAGAAGAATTAACAACTATAATTGATACATATTTTAGTCCCAAAGACCACGTCTATATTGAAAATATCACTGGCCCAGAAGATGATACTTCAAAGAATTTATTAGATTCTGGTGCTATTATACGCAAAAAGAATCTTGGCTATAGCCATAAAGTTGTGCTCCGTGATGGTAAGTATTCGAAAGACGTTAAGGACAGCATACTAAACTATCTTAATTCTCTTGGGCCAGAAATGGTTAAAATACCCAATGGATTTTTGACCATGCTAACCAAATCTAGTAGCTACATGTGGAATGGATATTTTTACACAAATGATCCTAGTGTCACTACTTTTATTGCATTAATTTCTCCAGGTTTGGTTTCAAATATTCACGAGCTGGTTGTAGTGGCCGATAAATAATAGCATATTATTCAAGGAGCCTGTGATGGCAAAATTACAAGAAGATGTGCTGGTTATTAAAATCAGTAAATTAATTAAAGATTCAGACACCGCTGGTACAGCCGTAAATGAAGACCTAATTACTAGTTTAGAAGCAGTAGTACAAGAATTAGCAGGTGCAGGCACACTTGTTGAAGTAACATCAGCCTAATCAATTAACTAAAGAGAGATATCAATGAGCGATAAGAAAATCAGTCAAGCCGATGCTGTGAATTTAATCAAAGCAGCAGCCGCAAAACAAAAACAAGCAGCCGCTGCTCCAGTGGCACAACCACAAGGTCAAGGTCAACCGTTTGACTTTAGCAAAATTCACTTGCACATTGGTATCCCATGCTATGGTGGTATGGTTTCAGAACCAACAATGACCAGCTTCCTACGGTTTACATTACTAGCCGCACAAGCTGGTCTAAATTGGTCATTAGACACAATGGTTAACGAATCATTAGTAACACGTGCTCGTAACAATTTAATGGCTAAGATGATGACTAACACACAGGCCACTCACTTCATGTTTATTGATGCTGATATTCGTTTCCAACCAGAATCAATTCTAAGTATGTTGGCTTACGATAAAGAAGTCATCGGTGGCTTGTATCCTAAGAAGGCCCTACCTGTAAGTTATGTTATTAACTTGATGCCACAGACTAAGATTCAAGGCGATATCTTTACAGTAGATACAATGGGCACAGGCTTCTTACTATTCAAACGTTCAGTATATGAAAAGTTAATTGCTGCACATCCAGAGTGCAAATATGTAGACGATGTAGGTCTAGGTAAGCAGTACGAGCCAATGATGTACTCAATCTTCGATTGCAAGATCGACGAACGTGGTCACTATTTGTCAGAAGATTGGCTATTCTGCCGTCGTTGGCAAGAACTAGGTGGCGAAATTTGGGCACACAGTAAAGTATTGTTGAACCACGTTGGACATTACGAATATGCTGGTGACTTAGATAAGATTGCTATCGGTCAGCGTGGTAGCATGGGTATCATTGAAGATACACTAAAAGCACAGGGTGCTCAAATGGAAAAAGCACTACAAGCAACACCAACACCATAACAATGTCTAGTACAGAAAATCTTCATTTTAAAATTGGTCTTTCGGGCGTATACTGGGATAAAAAACCCCAGTATACTGTCTTAGTAAATGACACAAAATACTCCGAAGGTATTATCTCCCAAGAGTCGGGCATAGTTGAATTTGTTGAATTTGATGTTTCAGTTGATGAAGGTCCCTGTAAACTTACGATTCGATTTGAAAATAAAACCAATGATCAAGTGGTCAAAGATGACGAAACCAAAGAAGATTTTGTGATTGTCAAAGACATGTTATTACATATTGATAGCGTTGAGATTGACGATATTGATATAGGTGAATTAACGTGGAGAAAAAGCACATTTGTTGGGGACGATCCCTCCAGGCCTGTGCTTGATAACTGTGTAGATCTAGGATGGAACGGCTCGTGGACCTTACCGGTCGAATCACCCTTTTACATATGGTTGCTTGAAAACATTTAAAGATAAATATAGTAATAGAGAACTGTTACTATGTTTATTAATGAATTAGCCGAACGGCGTGTTGTTGTTATTTTTTGTGGTAGATTCCAGCCCTTCCATCGCGGACATGCTGCAGTCTACAACAACCTAGTTGGTACATACGGACGTGAAAATGTCTATATTGGCACCAGCGGTAAAGTAGAACTCCCAGACAGTCCTTTTACACTTTCCGAACGAGTTTATTTCATGAACTTGTTGGGAATTCCATCTGATCGCATACTACAGTTATCAAACAACTATAACCCCGATGTTGCTGCCAAAGCACTGGGAATCAATGATCTTAGCCATACTGTTATGATCTTCCCTGTAAGCCAAAAAGACGTAGATGAAAAACCAGGCTTATTCAATGGCGGAACAAAATCAGACGGTACTCCAAAAAAATTACAACCCTTACCCAATGATCAAACCTCAGTTGAAAGTGCAGATAAACACGCATACGTTCAAACTGTCAAAGTACAAGAATTTGAAATACTAGGACAAAAAATTACTGGTGCTACTAGCATTAGAAATTTATACGCAAAAGCCGATAATGCTCAACGTCAACAAATAATCAAAGATTTGTACGGACGTTATACTCACGAAGCTCAACAGATTATGGATAATAAACTGTTGCCAGCAAAATCTGTAGAACCACCACAGTTAAAAAATAAAGCCCAGCTACAAAAGGTAGGAAAACCCGAACCAGTTGGTGAAGCCGCGGGTGTAGGTGTTGTTGCTAGTAAAGCACAGGCCAATGATCCACGCTATTCAATGAGTTTGACTAAAGATGTGCGTCCCGGACAGATTAAAAAAAGCCTTAAAGCATTTGATTTAGCAGAAACAGAGCCCAGTGCTGTTGATCGTTTAACTATGCGAGAGATCGAGCATTTAGGAAATTTAATTGACGAAATTAAACAACGTATTACTACAGAACAATTACCTGCAGAATATAAAGAAAAGCTCAAACAACGAATTGAGCAACTTAAAGCAGAACGTGCTAAGTTAGCATTTAACCCATGACCGAACATAAAATCACCGTAGATGTATATGCACGTCGAGGAGAATCTAATCCCACATATCGCATATATGTAGACCGTGATTTATTAACTGAACGAGATTTTATTTGGTCAGCTCACGAAGTATTTGTGCGTGAAAATATTATAGTAAATTTACTGCCCGGATCACATGTGTTACGAGTAGAGCAGATAAATTCAAGCGGAAGCATACAGACTAAGAACATAACAGTAGATGATGTTGTTTCCGCAAACGAGTTTACAACAACAGAATAAATACACTAACAACGGAATTATATTATGAAAACTACAGACTTTATTAACAAATACGCAGAATCAGCAGAAAAGTACGAGTATAGTGACGAAGTGGGTATGGTCAAAAATAACCTACATACTATGGTTCGCGATGCAGTTGAACTAGCCAAAAGTTTAAAAAATAACGAAGATATCCCAGAATGGTGCCAGGAAAAAATTGCTGTTGCCAAAGGTATGATTGATGCTGTTACTGATTATTTAAAAAGTCAGCACGAAATGGGACATCAACCAGAAGTTCCAGGATTTGATGCTAGAGATGCAGAACGTATGTTCACTGAAAGTCTGAATGAAAATGCCACTGCTGGTGCTACTGGTAGCCCTAGTGTTGCCGTAAGTTTTTCTCAGCAGGGTAATATGCCTACCGAAATGATCAAGCGTCAAAAGACCTATACTAATCAAATGACCAAAGGCGGTCCTGTTAAAATTAAGGCTCCTAAGTAATGGATAATAATTTTTACAACATTCTGCAGACATTCAAACGCTTAGATGAAGGCATGACCAAAGAAGCCATGTGGCGTGATGCCGAGCGCATGACACGTGATCAGTTCTGTGAAAAATGGGGACATGAGCACGCAGAATTTTGGGACAACATCATGGGCGACATGGATGAAGGTTCTATGGCTGATGCTGAAAAGCATCCATCGGGTGCAAAGTTTGGTGGCTATTGGAAAGGTACTGATCCTAACCCACCTAAGCCAGGTATGGGTGTAGGCGGTATGGAAGAAAGTGGCCTAGAGATGAACTATGTACAGGGTGCAGGTCCTGATGATAGTCGCAGTCCAATAAACGGTGACTTAGAAGAAGAACTAATGGCCGCATGGGAACAATTTGTAAAAGAACAAGAAACAGTAAAAGAAGCTGGTGCAAATAATCCTCCTCAGGGTCAAGACCCTATTAAACAAAGACAACTGGCTCAGCAAACAGCACAGACTGGTCAAGCATTCCAAAAGTTACAAAATTTAGTTGGAATTAAAACTGGAGTTGGTGCAAGTCAAGCTGCCAAGACTGCTGTAGCTAACGCACAGAATCCTAATGTCAACCCAACTACTGGAGCTGGTATGGATCAGACTGGTAAGAAGATTGTTGGTGCTCTTGGCAAGGGTGTTGAAGATGCTCTAGTAAATGCCAATCCAGCCGATGCTAACAAGTTAATTCAAAACCTACAACAAATTAAACAGAAATCAGCAGGAACACTATAATGAATTTGTACGACTTAGTTAATCCATTGACCTTTGCAGAAGCAAAAGCTAGCGCAAAGAAATCTCAGGATAAAGATCTTTATAAAACTACTAAGTATGCAGATACTCGCAAGGCCATTGATGCTGCACGTAAAGAATATCCCGGTGCTAATGATGTAGAAGCCCTGGCGGCGCACAGTTGGAAAACTGATCAGTTAAATCAACAACAGCAACAACAAATTGATCAACTGCAAAAACAAGAAAAAGATTTATATAAACAGATCGATTCTACTAACAAGTTTGTACAAGACAAAGAACGTCGTTTCCAAGACTTTACACAAAAAGTTGCCGGTATGGATCTTACACCGCCCGAGCAAGCACGTGCTGCACAGGATATTGAGCGTGGAGAAGAACCTAAGGTAACACAAAAACCCAAAGACTTATTTAATCCAGTTACTGGAACTCCTAAGGCTTCAACTAAGCCTGCACAAACAAGAACAGCTCCTACATTTATTGTTCCAAGAACATCATCAACTGCCGCCGAGCCTCAACAGACTCAACAAACGGCACAAGAGCCTACTGCTCAAACAACTCAAGAACCTACTGCAAGTCCTGCACTAGGTCAGATGGCTAGTCAATTGACACAAACACCAGGACGAGTAGTAAGTCCAAAACAACAATTGGCTCAGTATCAAACACAACCAGCTACTAATTGGGCTGCTAATCAACCCACTGTTCAACCAAAGCCCACTACTGGTGCAGGTAAAGTAAAAGACCTAGGTACAGCAAGACAACAAAAAGCGGCTAGTTTATTAAGTCTAGTGGGTGGACAAAAGGTAGCAGAAGCTGTTAACCCAACTCCTTTTGTTAAACAAGTAGCAGATGATAATTTACAAAAATTTGTCAATGCGTATGTAGCGAATCACGATACAGTAGATATTGAAGCTCCGGGCAGTTTGATTCCAATCAAAATCAAACGCAAACAGATTAAAGGTGTCATGGACATCCTATCTGCAATGCCTGATTCAGAAACTAAAAAGACTCTAGTGTTAAATCTATTTGGTAATCCTAGTTATTTGTTACAGTTTATTCACGAATATCTTACCAACAAAGGCGCTTATGTTAAACCTGTATCCGATCCCAATCAAGGTGAATTAGAAGAAGGCGGCATGAAAGACCTAGCTATTCGAGGACTTACAGTACCTAATGCGGCAGGGTATCATACTGTATGCAAACGTGTAGGAGCAGATTGGGTACCTATTAAGTCGCATGAGTCACAAGAGTTGGCACAGCGTCACGCACAGGCTATCAAAAACAAATATCCTGGCATGCAGATTGGTGTTAGAGATCCTGCTAACAAGTATACAATGGTTGGACTTGAAGAAGACAGTTGGTATGATGGTACAAACGACTGGTCAAGCGAGCACGATCAATGGGCTAAAGAAAGTGCAGATCCTGTGATAGCATTAACAGGTGTTGATGAAGACAGTAATGACTTTATGGCTAACGATAGCGCAAGTCCAATTGGTGGTAATATGAAATTTGAAAATGATTTTGATGATGGCGAATGGGAAGATGATCCAGATCCACGTCACCATGCAGTAGTAAACCGACAAGCCAAGACTCCTGTATATCCTGATCATATCAATCGTGCTATTGCACAAAGTCCACAATATCGCAATGAGATTATAGCTGATTATGAACGCAAATTAAAACAGGGTGTAGCAGAGGGATATCAAGACTTTAAAAAAGTAGAACCATATGCTGTTTGTCTAGCTGGTAAACCTGTTAAACAATTTGACTACTATGAACAAGCTCGTCAATTCCACGATAACTGGAAGAAGAAGTTATATAATCAGGGCGACAAAACCAAAGCGGATAAAATTACACTTATGCCTATTATGAAAGAAGCTGGTAGCCCAGCACAGCAGGCCGCTATTGCTATTGCTATGAAGAAGGCACATAAGAAACCTAAACATGTAGATGAATCCACCGACTACTGGACTAAGCTACAGAACGAAAAAAGCAAAAAACTAAATAGTTTAGTTGACGAATTAAAAGAAAGCATCAAGTAATATGAAAAGTTCAGATTTTGTTGTAGAAGCTGAAGCCTGGCAAACCAGTAAAGGCAAAAACAAAAATGGCGGCCTAAATAAAAAGGGTGTTGCGTCTTATCGCCGTAGTCATCCTGGCTCTAAACTACAGACTGCCGTTACTACAAAACCTAGCAAGTTAAAGAAGGGGTCAAAAGCCTCTAAGCGTCGTAAGAGTTTTTGTGCTCGAATGAAGGGCATGAAGAAACATCGTGCTGGTGCAAAAACTAAACGTGATCCAAACAGCCGTATCAACAAAGCTCTACGCAAGTGGCATTGCGAATCGGTGCAGGATCTAATGGTTATGTTAGAAAATGCCATGACATGGTACAATCAAGTATTAACTGAAGCGAAAGCAACTAAAACACGATTAGATCCTAAGTGCTGGTCAGGCAAACACATTGGCACACCTAAGACCAAAGTCAAAGGTGGAGTGCGTGTAAATAACTGCGTACCAAACAAGGAATAACATGGAACAGTTAATCAAAGCCGCTAAGATTGGATTTGCTAGTCAATATACTTTCTATTTGAAAGCACATTTCTTTCATTGGAACGTAGAAGGCATCAACTTCCAAGAACTACATAGTCTATTTGAAACTATCTATTCAGAAGTTTACGGTACAGTAGATGAATTTGCAGAAAAGATTCGTAGCTTAGGCGGTTATGCTCCCGGTAGCAATAGTCGCTTTAGTGTACTAACACGTATTGAAGATGAAACTGAAGTTATGCCTGGCATAGCAATGGTTGATGAATTGCTAGCAGATGCAGAAAACATGGTTAAAATTCTTAAACGTGTTTATGATCTAGCTGAAGCAGAAGGACAGCATGGCTTCTCAAACTTCCTAGCAGAACGTATGGATGCGTTCCAAAAACATGCATGGATGTTAAGGGCTACTACAAAATGAAAATAAACGAAATTATCACCGAAGATATAAAGGATCAGGACAACGACGGTATTCCAGATAGCCATCAAAGTGCTACACCGGGTATGCGTAGTCACCATAAGCTAGATAACTCTAGTCCATATCACCCCTGGCGTTTTGCTGCTTACTTCTTAGGTGGTGCTGGTGCACCAGATGGCAAATATGAACACGAGCCAAAAAAAGATGGTCCAAATGGACAAAGTCTTGTTGCTGTGGCCTACAGTGAAGGCGAGCGTAAGATTTTAGATCAAGCTGCTAAAGCATTTGGTTGGGAAGCTAATCACACACAACTTACACCAGACGGCTCAGATGAAGTAGACACAGTAAACAAAACAAGTCCAACACGTCGAGTTGGTGCTATACAACTTAAAACGAAAAAATGAAAATCTTCGAAGTAGTTGATCCAATACACAGTCAATTGCCAAACTTTGTTAAGTTTGCCTGTGACCATTTGGGTATTGACGAGCACCCACGTATTGATGTAGTTACTAAGGTTCCTGATGCAGAAGGCCTAACATTTGGTGCTTACAAACCAGAAGAAAAAACAATTTATCTAGTGTCAAAAGGTCGTCACCCAAAAGATGTATTCCGTACACTAGCACACGAACTAGTACACTATAAACAAGATCAAGAAAACAAATTAGGTCCAGATTCTGGAGTCACTGGCAGTGACGAAGAAAATGATGCTAATGCTACTGCTGGTGTTATCATGCGTAACTACAGCGAAGAAAATCCAGAATGAACGAATATCCAGTTTATCCCGAACAAGCCGAGGGCGACAATAGTGATTATCCAAGAAATCCTTACAGCCCCGTCTAGTGATCCCCGAGAAGAATTAGATGCTATACTTGCTGAATTATGCGAGTTAGTTCTTGACAATCAAGAAAAAGACAATGACCATTATGGCATGGTTGGTGCTTGTGTATTAGGTCCCGAAGGTCAAAAAGTTTGCCGTACTAGTTATAAAATTGATGACAAATATGTACATGCTGAACGTGCAGCCATTGATGCTTACGGTGATATTACTCCAGAATGTATAATTGTTACTACCTTAAGTCCTTGTAATCGTCCAATGAATGACCGGTCTGGCGAAAGTTGTGAAGATATAATTGCTGATGCAGGCATAGAGCACGTCTATTGCGGATATAAAGATCCTACACAAGATCACGACGATAGCATAGAAACAGACAACGCAAAACTACGAGAATTGTGCAAACGACTAGCTGATACATTCTTAAAAGAAAACTTTCACGACGGCAAGGTCAAAGGCAAAAGTCGTCCAGGGCGTGTCAAACGTGCAGGCGCCAGCTGTAAAGGTAGTGTGACCAGTCTACGTGCCAAAGCCAAACGTGCCTCAGGCGAACGTGCCAAGATGTATCATTGGTGTGCTAATATGAAATCTGGTCGTTCTAAAAATGAATCAGTCTTAGATGAAAAATGGTCTAAAAAATACAAACGCAGTATTGATTGTTCACACCCAAAAGGATTTAGTCAACGTGCCCATTGCCAAGGGCGTAAAAAAAAATAAGTGTGCGGCGATGCACTACAAAGCTCGTCTGCCAATTCGTTGTTGCCCAGAGGGGAAGTACAGGAAATCCTCGGGTTCTTTGATGCATCACGCTGTACTGTTACCGCACTAGGTATTTATAAGAAACCAGTATGAAAACGTTTGAAATTGTCGAAGCCAATCCATATACCGCCAGAACTGCTGGGTACGATGCAAACAACCCTATACACGTGCAGTTTGTAAATTTCTGGCGATCAACCCTTCGCAAAAAAGCACAAATGTCGTTAGAAGAAGCCTGGGCAATATTCCAAAGACAAGGCCAAGTGTGTGCTCTAACAGGTAAACCATTTAGTTTTGAGAGAGCCGGCAACTGGGACATGATCAGTGCCGATCAAATCAATCCTGCAGCTGGATATACCGCCAACAATGTGCAGTTTGTTCGTTGGTGTGTAAATTCAGTAAAAATGAATATGCCGCAGGCAAGTTTTATAAGTCTTTGCGAACATGTCTTAGGAAATATTTCAACATTAAAAAAAGTTTTGTTGGCGTCAACTAAAGTGCCCCCTTCAAATGTAGCTAGTTTGTTACCTGGAGCAACGGAACCTGTTAGGATTCCAACATCACAGGTATGGGACCAGCAAATTACATCAATTGTAAGTAAAGGGTTTAACCCAAACAGTACCGTGCATCAGTATTGGGCACAAAGTATTCAAGGAATGTTAGGACGTCAAAAAGCTGGAATAGAATTTGATATCGAGCAAGCCTGGTATATTTTTCACGACTTACAGCAGGAACGTTGTGCTTACAGTGGTTTGCCGTTTGGTGCCAGTATAGGAAAAGGGTTTTTGAAAGCTGCCGGCGAGTGGACTAGCCCTAGTCCTGATCAAATCAACCCAGGCGGCGGATATAAACCAGGAAATGTTGTTTGGGTTCTTTGGATTATTAACAAAGGAAAAAGCAATTTAACTTTACAACAGTATGTCAATATTGCAAAGGATGTTTATTCATACGCAGCTCACCGTAATTTACAAAAAACCAACACCTGGCCGCAAACAGCAAAAGATCCACAATTTTATTCGTCATTGGATGACTACACACAAAGAAGACCAAAATAAAACCAAACACCCTTAGGACCCGTTACTTGTAACGGCGGTGTGGCCGGCTGCTGGCCTGGAACCATTTCGGAGTCGTGCCCGAAACTTTCTAAAGTGAGCAATTTTTCTAAAAGTCTCTTGCTCTACACAATTAAATACTGTATAATAATTCAATTAACAAGGAGATTCCAATGTCAGCACGTATGTTTAGCAATGAGCAAAAACTAAAACTAACTCAAATTATCAACGAAGGTATGGCAGTACTTCAAGAAATTGAAGACCTTAATGCAGGACTTAACGATACAGTAAAAGCCATTGCTGAAGAAATGGAAATCAAACCAGCTATTCTTAAAAAAGCTATTAAGATTGCACAAAAATCTAAGCTAGGTGAAACTAATCAAGACCACGATGAATTGAATACAATTCTCGAAACAGTAGGTAAAACACTTTGATAGAAATCTTTAACGGAACTATTGAATATATACGCAGAGACTTTCGGGAATATCCCCTGCGTTTCTGCGCTGAGTTATTCAGCTGGGCCTGTAGCGTTATCAGTGCTATTATTTTTGCTGCTACTGTTCCCACAGTTCCAGTTATTCCGTTATACTCAATTTTTATCAGTGGGTGTTGTGCCGCGGCCTGGACCTGTTATACACGCGGTAGCTTTGGCCTACTGGCTAACTATGCTTTCTTAGTAACTATAGACAGCGTGGGCCTAGCTAGAATGTTACTTTCCCACTAGCAAGAACATATTCAGCCGCGGCCTGATGTGCATCTGTGCTTGGGTGGGGACTTGAGGTTGATGTAAATTCAAATCCTTTAGATCTCGCCCAGGGCATGAATCCTTGATTGTCGAAGGTCAAAAACTTATCCCAGTTAATCATACCTTTTAAATTATTGATGTACAAATCATCGGAATTAAAAGTACGACTCGCAGGTATTTGATCATTGTCAATTAAAAATACATAAGGTATCGATCGAGATTCTAAAAATTGTTGTGCCAACAGAATCTCTTTAAGACTAGTAAACAGTTCTGTGTATTCTAAACTAGCTGGTCCCGCAAACCATTCTTTTATAAAATTTGACCCAGACTTGTCAGCGTCCATTTGTGCATAGTTGCGCCAGCCTTGCATGGTTTTAAACTCATATCGATTTACGCTGGTCCACATGACTATTACAGCATCGTTGGCATAGCCATCATAGGTTACAATCTTGCGAACAATTTTGGTATTTGATGCTATTGCTTTAGCAAGACAAAGGTAGCTTAAACCCAATCGTTGTGCTATAATATTTGCAAATGATGAATTTGCCACAGGAAGATCAAAGCCAGCTATAGGACTAGAACCAAAAGAAATGAGTCGTGAAATGTTTGACATACTAATATTTAACTGCTATACTGTTAGGAGTAAATATTAATAGAGTCGCTGACTTAATCAGCATGTAGAGTGAGTGTAAGCTCGAAATTACACATTGGAGATTTATGAGTTATATTGACGCATTATTTGATCGCGACAAAGATCGCATTCATGTAGTAGAACGTGTAAATGGAGAACGTGTATATCGCGAATATCCAGCTAACTATGTATTCTATTACGATGACCCTCGCGGTAAGTTCCGCACTATTTTTGACACGCCTGTAACACGTTTTGCTACACGCAACTCAAAAGAATTCCACAAAGAACTACGTATTAATTCTGGTAAAGGCCTTTGGGAATCAGATATTAATCCCATTTTCCGTTGTCTAGAAGAAAATTACTTAGGTGTAGATTCCCCCAAACTACAAACAGCCTTTTTCGACATTGAGGTCGACTTTGATCCAGTACGTGGCTACTCTAAACCTGAAGATCCATTTAATCCTATTACTAGCATATCAGTTTATCTAGACTGGATGGATAAGTTAGTTACCTTAGTAGTTCCGCCTAAGAGCTATTCATGGGAAACCGCACAAGAAATTTGCAATCAGTTCACAGACTGTTACTTGTTTGAACGTGAAGAAGACATGCTCAACACGTTCCTAGACTTAATCCAAGACGCAGATATTTTGTCAGGTTGGAATAGTGAAGGTTTTGATATCCCATATACCGTTATGCGTATTACTCGTGTGCTATCAAAAGATGACACACGTAGACTATGCCTATGGGGACAGATGCCCAAGCAACGTACATTCGAACGTTTTGGAGCAGAAAACTTAACATTTGATTTGTTGGGTCGGGTACACTTAGATTACATGCAACTGTATCGTAAGTATACCTATGAAGAACGCCATAGCTATTCATTAGACGCTATTGGCGAATATGAAGAAGTTGGATCTAAGGTTGCATACGATGGTACCCTAGATCAACTATACAATCGAGATTTTCCTAAGTTCATTGACTATAATCGTCAAGATACTATGTTGTTGGCCAAACTAGATAAGAAATTACGTTTCTTAGACTTGGCCAATGAACTTGCACATGATAATACAGTATTGCTACAAACAACTATGGGTGCTGTAGCCGTAACCGAACAAGCTATTATTAATGAAGCACACAGCCGTAACATGGTTGTGCCTAACAGGAGATCTAGAGATGACCAAGGAAACACGCAAGCCGCAGGTGCCTATGTTGCTTATCCCAAAAAAGGTATGCACGAATACATCGGCGCCATTGACATCAACTCGCTCTACCCATCAGCGATCCGTGCTCTTAACATGGGTCCAGAAACAATCGTAGGACAGTTACGTCCGGTAATGACTGATCACTACATCAAGGAAAAGATGGCCAGTGGTAGTAGTTTTGCTGATGCTTGGGAAAACATGTTTGGTAGCTTAGAGTATCAAGCAGTGATGAACATGGACCAAGGCACAGAGATTACCATAGACTGGGAAGATGGTTCCAGTGATGTAATGTCAGCCGCAGATGTGTGGCGATTGGTATTTGATAGTAATCAACCTTGGACATTCAGTGCTAACGGAACAATATTTAAATATGATATGAAAGGTATTATTCCTGGATTATTGGAGAGATGGTATGCTGAACGAAAAGAAATGCAAGCTAAAAAGAAAGCCGCAGAAACTCCGGAAGACACAGCGTTCTGGGACAAAAGGCAACTTGTCAAAAAAATTAACCTCAACTCGCTTTACGGGGCGATCCTCAATCCGGGCTGTCGCTTCTTTGACCAGCGCATTGGCCAAAGTACGACACTTACGGGTCGTATCATTGCCAAACACATGGACTCGCATGTCAACGAAGCTATCACCGGTGAGTACGACCACGTGGGTAAAGCGGTCATATACGGAGACACGGACTCGGTCTATTTCTCAGCCTGGCCGCAAATCAAAGAGGAAGTAGAATCAGGACGCATGGAGTGGAACAGAGAAATCTGTGTACAGTTATATGATACCATTGCCGATTCAGTAAATGATAGCTTCCCAGGGTTTATGGAACGTGCTTGCCATTGCCCTAGAGAGATGGGTTCAATCATCAAAGGCGGTCGTGAAATGGTTGCATCAAAGGGACTATTCATCAAGAAGAAACGCTATGGTGTACTAATCTACGACATGGAAGGTGTGCGCTTAGACACACACGGCAAGCCAGGTAAGATGAAGGCCATGGGCTTAGACCTTAAGCGTTCAGATACTCCTAAGGTAGTGCAGGACTTCTTAAGTGATTTGTTAATGGACGTATTAACCGGCGCAACGCAGGAAAGTGTTATTGAAAAGGTTCGCGAGTTTAAACTTAAATTTGCTGATCGACCAGCTTGGGAAAAAGGCACACCTAAACGTGTTAATAACTTAACAAAATATACGGCAGAAGAAGAACGTCTAGGCAAAGCTAACATGCCAGGACACGTTCGTGCTGCAATGAACTGGAATCGTCTTAAAAAGATGCATGGCGACAACTATAGTACTGCCATTGTTGATGGTATGAAAACTATTGTATGTAAGCTAAAGGATAATCCACTGGGACTTACTAGTGTAGGCTATCCCACAGATGAAACACATATTCCTGCGTGGTTTAAAGAGTTACCATTTGATGATTCAACTATGGAATCAACTATTGTAGATCAAAAGGTAGAAAACTTGTTGGGTGTACTAGAGTGGCGTATTGCTGAAAGTACAGATATTAAAACAACCTTTGACGATTTGTTTACGTTCGAATAAAATGCATCTACACGATCTTGTACTACTTCGAAAAGCACTAAAACAGAATCTAACAACAGATTCAGTTGTCAACGAACTGTTTAGCCTAAGATCTCGACTATCTAACATCAAACTTCAGGTTCCTGTCCTAAGCGAAGAATATAGTAACTATATTGATAGTTTAGTAGACACTTATGATCAGTTAATTGATCAAGTCAATGCACCAGTGGATGATGCAACAGCTCGACTAGCTGATATCGATCAAGAGATCACTAGTATAACACGCACTCTTTTTGCTAACAATTACGAACTAGAAGAACGCTATGGTACTGTTGATTATGTGAGAAATAGTCGCAGAATTTTTGTGCGTTCCGATGTAGAAGAAATTGTCAAGCAACGTATTCTTTTATACAGCAATTGGAAATATCCTGCATTAGAAATCGGATGCCGTGACGGTGAATGGACACAACACATGGTTGCTGCTGATCCACTATATATTGTAGATCGTCACGCAGAGTTTTTAGACAGTACCAATAATAGATTTCCTGAATCTTATCAAAATCGTTTACGCAAGTATCCCCTGAATAATCATATTCTATCAGCACTTCCCCAGGGTCAAATGGCTTTTATTTTTAGTTGGGGTTATTTTAACTATGTAAGTCTTGATACTATGAAATTGTATCTGCGTCAAGTATTTGATCTATTGAGACCGGGTGGTACATTTATGTTCAGCTATAATGATGGTGATACGCCCGTTGGTGCAGGTATGGCCGAAAACTTTGCTCAAAGCTATATGCCAAAATCTTTATTGATTCCCCTGTGCGAAAGTCTGGGCTACAATATCACTAAAGAATTTGATTTTGAAACTATTACCTGGATTGAGATTGCCAAACCCGGCACACTTGAAACAGTTAAAGCCCATCAGGTATTGGGCGAAATAAAAAGAATTACCGTTTGACTTTTTCTAAATATTACTTTAAACTTACTACACTTATGGAGAATATAAATGATTGACTATTTAAAAGATATTGTACAACACACCTATGGCTTGGGTGTTATTAATATGATCAAGATCACTGGCGATAAAACCAGTACTTCGATCAATGCCTTTGACCAAGCTACTAAAACCGTAGTACTAAATGCTGACTTTAAAGCACCTGTTGCTGAATTTGTCGGTGTATTTGGTATGCCAAATTTAGATCGTTTGAATACAATTCTTAACTTGCCAGTGTATAAGGATAATGCTAAAATTACTGTTAGCACACAAAAAGACAGCGATGGTACAGATGTGCCAAGTGGTATTAGTTTTGTAAACGAATCTGGTGACTTTAAAAACGATTATCGTTTTATGAGTACTGCTGTTATCAATGACCAACTTAAGAATGTTAAAATGAAACAGGTTAAGTGGGCTGTTGAAGTAGTGCCAACTGCACTAAGTATTCAAAAACTTAAATTCCAAAGCCAAGCACACTCAGATGCTACTGTATTTTCTAGCCGCACAGAAAACGGCGAACTAAAGTTTTTCTTTGGTGATCATTCGTCACATGCAGGATCATTTACATTTGCCACAACTTCAGGTACACTGACTAAACAGTTAAATTGGCCTGTGTCAGTTGTTAACAGCATTTTGAGTTTACCTGGAGATAAAACATTTAAGATCAGTGATGAAGGTGTTGCTTGTATTACTGTAGACTCTGGTCTAGCTGTATATCACTATATGTTACCAGCACAAACTAAGTAATGCTATTTCATCAACATTGGGAACCTAAAGGTCATACGTTTGGTACTTGCATGAGCAAGCCAGATAGTGACCTTATGTATGTTAACATTCCCAAATGCGCTAGCTCATGGACTAAGCCCAACTTAAAAGATCTCGGCTGGGAGTTTTACAACTACCACTGGGATCATTTATATCATAAACATGCCATGGTGGTGCTACGAGATCCCGTGGAACGTTGGTTAAGTGGCGTATGTGAATATTTTACATTGTATCATAGAGATATCGACACAACGCAATTTAATCAAGCATTTTTTGATTTAATAATGGATCAAGTGACATTCGATGACCATACAGAAAAACAGATATATTTTATAGAAGGACTTGATCCAACTCGCACAACTTTTTTCTACTGTAATTTGGATTATAGATTATATTTTCAACAGTTCCTTAGAAATCAAGGAATACCAAACAAATATGCCAGTTATAATTACCAGCACACTACAGAAAATCGAGAAGATGGCGATACCCGACGTGCAACATTTAAAAAAATATTTTCTACATTATTAGACAACCCTAAATACCTCAATAAGATCAAACAGCATTACACTAAAGATTATGATCTTATTGAGTCAGTAAACTTCTTTGCTGGATAACATTATTAATATGACGCAAGACAACTTAACCGCTAAACAAAACGACTATGCTGTGTTTCTTCCGGCTATTAGTGGTTTCTATGCTACATTTATAGGTAAGCAACGTGACCCTATAAATGGTCCTTATGTAGATCCTGCACGTTTCCCGCAGGGCTTAACAGATATGGAACAACTTAATTGGCTTGATGCTAATAAAGGTTTGTTTCCTTATAAGTGGTCGCTTTACTCCGGTGGCCACGCAAACCTCGACCTGAATAAACAAGATTGGTGCGAAGACATGGTTCGTAATCGAGATCCTAACACACTGATCTTAGGTGACTCTGGTGGGTTCCAAATTGGTAAAGGCCTATGGGAAGGTGATTGGAAAGCCAACTCAGGTTGTCCCAAAGCACAGGCCAAGCGCGATGCTGTACTCAAATGGTTAGATGGTGTTGCTGACTATGGAATGATTTTGGATATCCCAAGTTGGGTAATCCACGATAAAGAAGCCAGTGCTAAGTGTGGTATTCGCACACTAACGCAAGCAGTTGAAGCTACCAAATACAATAACGAATACTTTATGAAACATCGTAAGGGTGTTAAGAATGGCGGTACAAGATTCTTAAATGTTCTACAGGGCAGTAATCATCCCGACGCTGATCGCTGGTATGACATTATGAAGGACTACTGCGATCCTGTGAAATATCCAGATACGCACTTTGATGGTTGGGCCATGGGTGGTCAGAACATGTGTGATGTACACTTGGTCCTGCGTCGTTTAGTGTCCCTACGTTATGATAACTTACTACAAGAAGGCGTTCACGATTGGATGCACTTCCTAGGTACAAGTAAATTAGAGTGGGCAGTACTACTTACTGTTATTCAACGTGCTGTGCGCCGTCATGTCAATCCTAATTTTACAATTAGTTTTGACTGTGCTAGTCCTTTCTTAGCAACTGCTAACGGACAGGTTTATCACGAAAATACATTCCCTAACAACGGCAAATGGTCGTATCGCATGGCACCATCAGCAGATGATAAAAAGTATGCTACAGACACACGTAAATGGTCAGATGGGGTAATACAAGACAAAATCTATGATGTTTGGCAAGAATCACCTGTTAGTGATTTATTAACTATGAAAGACATCTGTATCTATAAACCAGGTGTTCCTAAAGCAGGTGTTACACTCACCGAAGAAAACTTTAAAGACCCTGACATGTATGATGTACTGCCTGACATGAATAAGAATGGCAAATGGGGTAAGACCAGTTGGGATAGTTTCAGTTATGCACTATTGATGGGACATAATGTTTATCAACACTTAACCGCAGTACAAGAAGCTAATCGTAGATTTGATCTTGGGGAACATCCTGCTATGATGCGTAGCTCAGGTCCCGGTGGCGAATACTTTGAAGATATTGTAGAAAGTATCTTTGCAGCACCCACTAAAGAAAAAAGTATGGAGATTGTTGATGGCTACAGTAAGTACTGGACTGAAATCATTGGTACCCGTGGAAATAAAGGTACAAAAGCCATTAATGGTTCCGCTATGTTTGACCAGTTATTTGTAGTAGAAGGCGAAGTAGACGAGGAAGAAGAACATCATATTGATGATTCTGGATTTGATGAAACTAAACTTGATCATTTGGGGGAAGAATGACACTCTTAGGACGTATTGCACATTTAGAAAAAGAACACGCAGAGATCGATAAAAAGATTGATGGCATGGAATCTACAGGCAAATTTAATGACGAGCATCTACATAAATTGAAACAACAAAGGTTGCATATTAAAGATAATATTGTTAAACTTAAATCTGAATTAGAATTTAGAGAGCAAAAAGCAAATGGATAGACCTGGGCACGATGAAATAGAATTTTTTACTGGCACAGAAGTTGAACACTCACCAGCATTTGGGCATCAAACTCTGTTTGTGGTTGGTATTCAAGACAGTCAAATTATTCAGCAAGAAGCTAAAAACAATAATTGCACACACATTTATTTTGGTGCTAATCAAAGTTTTCCTCAGTCGGATATGGACTCAGATGAAATGCAGGATTGGGAAATGATGATCACTGACTGCTTAGAAGCAGGTTGGTTATGTACCTTAGACTTTGATGTTGCTAACGTAGAACAGATAACCAGTGGTCGATTGACAGAATTCAATAACTTTATCCCAATGATTTCGGTGAAATTGCCCTATATACAACTGCTGGGATATAATGCTACAATTAAGCTCGATGACAAAGACTATGCGGCTACTAACCCAGGTATTTGGTGTCACAGTTTACATGAATTAAGGGACCGTAAGGTATTTACGGATTGGTCGAAGTACACTAAAGACGAAGTAATCAAATGAAACAAGCCCGAGTAAGTGTTATTAAAGATAACATTGAAAAACTTGCACCATTACCGGAAGTACGTAATGACTGTGATGTAGGACAATGGGTAGACGCAGAAATGATGCGTAAGGGTCACACAATCGATTCCAAAGGTCGTGTCGACATGCCCGAATATAACATTGATAACAAGACTCGTAAGAAAGGCAGTAATGCCAATCATACCGTTGGGTCGATGACCATTTCCGATATTATTGCTACCCCTGTTTGGGAAGAAACCGGTTTTTATCCTAAGGTACAAAATCAAAATCAAGTAACATGGGATCCGGTATTTAGAGAAGTTGCCGATGTAAAAATTGTAGATATGGCCTTACCAGAAATTCAAAGCAAACTAAAAGATGCTTATGAAGATTTACGCCGGCAACTTGTTGCAGGTGTGCGTACAAAAACTATTACTAGTAGTAACAGGTGGGCGGTATTTGATGGGTTTAATCATCCTAACTCCTACAGATATCGTATCACTAATACAGCAATGAAGCAAATACTCATCATCTCTTCTATGAGAGATTCTCTTAAACTCTTTGACTTTGAATAACATGAATCAAGAACAACGTGCAGTAGTAGATAGAATAATGGCCGCGGCCCAACGACAGATTTGGGTCACGTTTGAAAAAGAAGGCATCCACTGCTATCCAGCGGCAGCCACAGACCCCAACTTGAATACCGCAGGAGAATATGATGTATCGTTTTTGGCTAGCCCTCATCGTCATATGTTTCATTTCCGTGTTTCTATCGATGTGTTCCACAACGACCGAGATATTGAATTCATCCAGTTCAAACGCTGGCTCGTTAATCTGTATCAAGACGGTGTGCTGGCGCTCGACTGGAAATCCTGCGAGATGATGGCAGATGACTTGTATGTACAAATTGCTGCACGTTATCCTGATCGTGCTGTAACAATTGAAGTATCCGAGGACGGTGAAAACGGATGCTCAATTGATTATAACCTCACCCGTCCTGCTCAATCAATCGTAATTTAAAGGAGTAGTAAAATGGCCAAACCAGAATGGCTCACCAAGTATCTTCGTATGAAACCCGAAGTCAAGCAGATCTTTGATGATTTAGAAGTATATCATCAATTCTGTCGAGATTATGGTTATTCATATGACGAACGTGATCTTTATAAGGATCGTGGCCCTTATAGCGAATACATGAAAATGGTTCGTGGTCGTGAACCTTGGGATCAATGGCGTACTCCTAAACGTGATCGCAAGGATTTTAAACCTCGCGATACTAGTTGGAAACCACGTGACTAATTATACAGTCAGCTACTACATTTCAAGTGGTCGCAAAATTAGAAAATCTTTTAGCACACTAACCAGTGCTATTAGATTTTCTGTTTACAGTATTCCATTTCAAAGTTTATTCCAAATTTACAAAGAGTAACACATGAGTATGCGAGAGAAAACCCAAGCAGATTATGAAATAGAACGCATGTTTGCGTATTTAGATGAAGCAATGACCAGCAAGGACGAACGTGTACAAAGTGCCTTACGTGGATTGCTAACTATTATTGAGCTAACACGCCCACAAGACGATGGACGTATGGCAGTAGAAACCAGTCACGGTCCACTACGTCAAATGCAGGAAGATTTAAAGAGCATTCGTTCCAGACTGGCAAATGTGGAGAATGAAGTTAGACAGAGAAATTCTTACATACCTCCCACAGTAAATCCATACATGCCAGGTCCGGGCAGTCCCTATAGCCCATATGCTAATCCAGGTAGTCCGTGGGGCACTATCCCATCTGGACCATACACTAGCTCTAGTACTACATTTAATTTGACAGATGTTGAAAACGATAGTACACTAAATCCAGCAACTATTACTATTGGAAAATGACAGTATTTTTAATTGATTTAGAAAGTGTTGAAACTAGGTACACTGGCCAGTGGAAGAGCCATGTACCCGATCTTCTACGAAAGGCAGGACATGATGTTCAAGTTATTGCAGGACCTACAGACATTCCCAGTGCCACTACCCCTGGTGCTTTCCTTAACTTTGGTGGTACTAATATATACAAAGCTAACCAAGTGGAACAGTTGGGTCGTCTATTTTGTGCCGGAGCAGTTCAGTCTGGCGATCATTTTATCTTTACTGATGCTTGGCATCCTGGTATCATCAACTTAAAATACATGAGTGAGTTGCTGAACATTCTAGTGACTACACACGGACTATGGCATGCTGGCTCATATGATCCTCAAGATTTCTTAGGTAGATTGATTGGCGATGCACCTTGGGTTAGACATGCTGAAAAGAGTTTCTTTCACTCGTTTGATCACAACTATTTTGCTACTGACTTTCACATCAATATGTTTGTTGATAACCTGTTAGAGAATGGGGTTAAAAGCGAAAATCCTTGGGCTAGTGAAGATAAAGCATCACTATTCATGAACAAAAAGATTGTGCGTTCAGGCTGGCCTATGGAGTATATGCAGGACACGCTTGCTCCATACAAGGGAATTGCCAAACGAGATCTCATCCTTTTCCCACACCGTATTGCTCCAGAAAAACAAGTAGAAATTTTTAGAGACCTAGCACGTGACTTACCGCAATATGAATTTGTTGTTTGTCAAGACCAAACGCTAACCAAAGATCAATATCATACCTTATTGGGTCAAGCAAAAATAGTATTTTCAGCTAATCTTCAAGAAACCCTAGGTATTAGTTGGTATGAAGGCTGTTTAGTCGATGCTATTCCATTGGTTCCTGATCGTTTGAGCTATCAAGAAATGGCTCTTGATGCATTTAAATATCCTTCAGAATGGACTGACAGCTATAGTTCTTATGAAGTGTACAAACCCTTCCTTTGCAATAAAATTAAACAGTATATGGAAGAATACGATGTGCTACTACCAATTTTACAAAAACAAACAGACATGTTGACTCAAGAGTTCTTTAGTGCCGACAAGTTATTAATTAATCTCGGAAAATAACATATGAGCGTAAATACTGACCCGGTTTGGTATCAAAATATGGTTAAGGCTAATGCCGTTAATACCAAGCCTGTTGTATTCACTTCTCCAAAAAACGATATTACTCTATGTTCAGGAGAAACCGAAATGCTACGTGTAGCCGAAGATGGCTTTTATGTACGTGGCGTGAAACTCGAACAGGATGACAAAGAAGTCAAAGAAGTGTATAATGCTTTTAAGGAATGGCTCACTTGGTCAACTCTAAATAGGTAAAAAAAATGGCAACTAAAGATATCACAGCAGAACAACTAATTGAAGTTCTTAAATTTACACCACGTACTTATAAAATCTCTATGTGGGGCTACGGTGGCGAAAAGGTCATGGGCACAGTGGATCCCAAGGTATGGGATTACTGCATGGAACATCAAGTAGATCTCAGCGATTTGGCTTGGGATAGTGATGCCGCTGAAAACATGGGTCTTGATCCTGACCAGTTGCCGTTCTACCCAGGATCGTGGTACGAATGCGACAGCATGGGTCATGTTCACGGTGTTAGTCGTGATGCTGGCACCTTACAGATTGAAGATGAGAACGGTGATACAGTACTTGAGAAAAGTCTGGAAGAGTTTGATGGCTGTGATGATAGCGCACAGCTCGACACCGATGATGAAGTTTGGATTGGAAGTCGCAAAAAAGGCGAAGTTGTGTTTGTAGGAAGTTCAAACGAAAAAGGTACATTCTTTGAAGCTGAACTAGAACTTACAGCACCATTTGATATTGAAAAATTAACCTTACATATTTCCGACTTTGACGACGAAGAGATTGTACATGGTATCAGCTATGATGGCGAAGACATCGACAATTGGGGCGGCTCAACCGACGGCAAGAGCAGTGAGTTTAATATGGTACGGATGATTGACGACGAAGGCAACTTTGAACGCTATGAACCCGGAGAGAAGGATTGGGGACATCCAGAATACGGCACCAGTCCGGCCAGTTGGGAAAGGTCTGTCACCTTTAAGTTTGCCAAACACAAGCCGGTATATCCAGGATATTACAATGCTGTATGGAGTCATTTTGGTACTACCCATGGTAGCCTATACTGGGATGGCAACAACTTTGGTGAATGGGAATTTGGCAAGTTCAACCCTATCACCAGTGTGGATCGCTGGTCTGGATACAACTGGGACACTAGCAACTGGGCCAACCAACCACCTGAGCCGCCAGATCTCATCTGCGACAACAAAAAGTGTGGGTGGACAGGTATGAGTGAGGAACGCAGGACCGATGACGATTATAACGATCATTGCCCTGATTGTGATGGCACCGAGTTCTCATTTATTGATTACGATCCAGACACCAAAGAAGGTCAGGCCAATCGTGAGAAATATTGTATTACCCAGACCGAAAAACAAGAGTTTATTGCTGGTATGAATGCCGCACTGGAAGAACTTAGACAAGAATTTATTCAGTTAGAGGATTAATGTGACAACCTTTACCACCGAAGATCTTGAATCCTTATTAACCGATTGGTTTCCTGGCGACGTCGATCCAGTCAACGAAGGCGAGTATGATGTAATGACTGCACATTGGCCTTGGCCGCACAGAGAAACTTGGTCCAAGAAAAAGGGCTGGGAAACAGTAATAAAAATTGAAAAATGGCGAGGATTAAAGGAGAAACCTCAATGAGCGTATTATTATTTGTTGTTGCACTTTTTTGCGGGTTTGTTGCTGGTAGAGTTAGTGACAAAAATGAAACTCCAAAAATTACAGATAGTGAACAAAAACTTCGAGAAGAACTAGCTGTTGCTAAAAATCTAAACGATAGTCTTTTTACAGATTTGCAAGAAGCTAAAGAAACCATTTGGAAATTAAAAAATGCAAGTAAGAACAAGTAACGATAATTTTGGTGGCTGTGGTTGCGGCCGTAGCCCAATAGGTAAGTGCTGTGGGTGGCATGCTCTCACTGAAGATGAGTATAAGCGTAAAAAAGACGAATATGATCTAGCACAATATCAAAAAGAAGCCCAAGGGCTTTGGTTTGAAGGCGGATCTTGTACAGGCGGACAGCCAGAAAACGATCAATAACCAATGACCCCCGTATTTCCTATTATCGAACTAGTTGATAGACTAGCTATTGCAGAAGTAAAATTTAAACGTACTAAAGCCAATGAAGAAGAATTGTTATGGTACATGAATCAAGCCTTACGTATTGACATTAGTCTTATCGTAGATGAATACGAGCAACTCAAACAAATACACCATGAGATTTGGGATTTAGAAGCAGAACTTAAAACTGGTCGAGAAGCTGAATTAAGTCTAGAAGAAATTGGACGTCGTGCTATTAGTATCCGTGATCATAATAATCGTCGTGTGGCACTTAAAAATCTAATAGCAGAAAAACTAGGGTGCTCAGTACGTGAAATCAAAAAAGATCACCTATCAGAATGAGTTTCCAAACACTATTCGACTTTGAATCTGCACTAGCTGAATATACCGGTGCTCCCTATGCAGTGGCAACTGATGGTTGCACTCATGCTCTTGAACTGTGTTTTAGATACCGTCGAGTCAGATACTGCCAATTCCCCGCACAGACATATCTTAGTATTCCCCAACTGTTGAATCAATTAAACATTCATTATCGCCTAACAGATGACGAATGGACGGGTGAATATGAATTTTATAAAACCAACATCTGGGATAGTGCCCGTAGACTAGAACGTGGTATGTATCGGCCGGGTGCTATGCAATGTCTGAGCTTTGGTCACGGTAAACCTCTAGAGCTAGGCAAAGCTGGTGCTATACTATTAGATGATTCGACTGCGTATGAAGCATTGAGTCGTATGCGTAGTGATGGTAGAGATTTACGTATCACTCCTTGGCAAGATCAAAAGACATTCAGTCAAGGTTACCACTATTGTCCTACTTTAGAAACTTGTCAACTAGGTTTAGAACGACTACCACAGGTAGCAGAATCGCCAAAAGCCTACCCGTATCCCGATCTAAGACTACTTAATATTGGCCATTGAGCCAAGTCCTTGAAATCTTCCCCGAAGGACTAACTGGTATTTGAGCCACGTGTTGTAGTAGCATGGGTTTGCATTGTTGTCCTAAACTGATCAAAAATTTTCTAACTACCTCGGGATCAGTATCTCCTGTATAGATACACTTTAAACTGTCACTGCCAAATACTGCACAGTCACCTATAGTTGGAATTGAGTGTACTAATTGATTTTCAATACTAATAGGATTTACTTTAATCCCGCGAACATTGATTTGATCACGATGCCGTCCTAGTATACGATAGTAGCCTTGTTCATCTCTATCAGCTAGATCTCCGGTATCGTACCAACCATCAGTAAAAACAGTAGCGCCACTAATATATAAACGTCCTTCGACTATATCAGCTTCTATGCCATCTGGTAGTCCCACAGTACCTATGCGCTGTTCTCCATCTAAAGGGTTAGTAAAACAGTGACTCAGTGCTTCGGTCATGCCAAATGCTTCTATTACAGGAACCCCAAATTTGTGTTTTAGATCAAGATACAATTGATTAGGAAGAGCTGAACTAGCACCACGTAGGAAACGTAGGCTTTTAAAATCAAACTGTCCAATAGTCTTTAGTACATCGGGTATAGCAGTAACAAATGTGGGATCAAATTCTGGCATGTGCCGAATATTTGCAACTGATAAAAAATGAGTTTCACAACCAGCTAGTCGGGTAGCCCAGTAAAAGCCCTGTCCGTGTGCGTGCCATAGACTCATAATACTCACATATCGATCATTGGCTGTAATTTGATAAGTGTTGCAGATTTTACGTGCCAGTATGTCTAATTGTTCCTGACTAAAACTGCAAAATTTACTGTCACCTGTAGTTCCGCTAGTATACCAAAGTAAACGTTCATTTGGGTAGTCTTGCCCGTCACGTTCTTCCACACCATGTTCTGTGATCAATAGACTGTAGTCGCTTTTGGCCAATAGGTATTGATTTCGAGCAACAGGTGCTTGAGGATTAATGATCATGATGCTATAATTGTTGCATTGATCAATATAGTCTTGTGGATTGGGTACGCAGAGTACAGCTCGTTTCATTCTGTATTTAACCGTTAATGGACAAATAAATTTAATTATATTTGACACACAGATCTAAATACCTTATAATATACAATAAAGTCATCCACGACACTAACTCGGAGAAACGAATGCCTAACTACGCATCACCAGAAGAACAAAAAATAGCAGATTTACTAGTACAAGAAGCACCATATCATCCTGGATATGAAGATGCCGCAATGAATATGAGCGACAAAGGATATGAAGAAGCAAATCTTGCTGATGCTATCCGTTTCAATATGAAGCGTGACAAGAAACGTTTCTGGGCTGGAGACAATATCAGTGATTATGTAAGCGAAAGCGATAAAGAAATTCTTATTAATGAAGCTACAGAAGCGTTTGAGCAAGTGCTAGATACCCTATTAATCGATCGAGAAACTGATCCAAATAGCCAAGGCACAGCACGTCGCTTGGCCAAGATGTATTTTAATGAAATTATGGAAGGTAGATATGCACCAAGACCAGACGCCACAGCGTTTCCAAACGACAGTGAAGATAGATACGAGGGTATGTTGGTTGTACGCTCTGAACTTCGTAGTATGTGTAGCCATCATCATCAGCCAGTTAGTGGAGTGGCTTATATTGGGATCATTGCCGCAAACAAACTTATTGGTCTTAGCAAGTATACTCGCATTGCTCAATGGTGTGCTCGCCGTGGTACTTTACAAGAAGAGCTATGTAACGATATAGCACGTGAAATAAGCAAGGCCACTGATTCCGATAACATTGGTGTATATATAGAATGTGAACATGGTTGTTGCACCAATAGGGGCATAATGGCACACAGCTCTTTGACTCAAACTACTGTTCTTCGCGGAGCATTCCTTAAAGATCCTGCTACCAAAAAAGAATTCTTTGACAATATTGCGTTACAATCAAGAAACGGCAAGTAATCCAAACCCATTGTCTCTCCAAGTTTTTGTTGGATCGATATTTAAGTGATTGATTTTTTTGCTTGCCCTGCCGTTTGTAACAGGGTAAGCATCTAAATCGTTGTAGATAGTGTTTAGTGTCCATTCTGGAATACCTACAACTTTTTGTATTTCTTTTTTGGTTTTGAAAATGCCGCTTGGCGTAATGAATTTGTCCTTAAGGACTCGCGGCGGAATGTAATCTCGTGCGGCTCTATTTGCTCTCCAGGTATCGACTCTTTTTTGTTGAGAGAGTGGATCCTTCATTGGATTGTTTTCTTTCATACGCTTACGAACTTGATCGACGATTTCCTTAGTAGAAAATATATTGTCTTTCCCTCGTTTATATCGTGGCCCATTATATCTGCTACTCTTATTAAAAAATCCGTAGGCGTGTCGCATTTTGATTTCTGCTGATTTTGTAAGTTGCATTTTGATCAGTAAACAATGGCATACTCTATGTTCTTTATAACTGAGTATTACAAGATTATCAGTAGAATCAGTGCCTCCAATACATTTTGGAACAATATGATGTTTTTGATATCCATCATTCTTTACTTTTTTGTATGGTCGTGTTAATGCTCGATTAATAATTTGGTAATAAACTTTAGTATATTTGTTATCTAAAAACATTGACTTTCCTATAGGATTGCTGTATAATTTATTTATGATTAAAGTTAAAATTGGTTGCTGTAAAAACAGTGGTATTAAACATTTCGGAGTTGAAGAATGAACGCATTCGTTTGGGGTATCATTGTTGGGTGGGTTAGTCACGCTGTATGGGTGTTTATGCTTAGACCAATTATAAGAAAGGCACAAGAGAAATGAAAACAATTCATTACGACAAACATACAAGCCTTACACACTTTATGGATGAATTTGCTATTCAACGAATGGAAGGCATTATTGAATTTGAACAACAATGCACACCAACAAATAAAGAATTAGTCAAATCCTGTCAAACAGTTATTAAACACATAAAAGGTATTTGGGATATTAAATAAGAGAGGCAAAGAAAAATGAACATTCTTGAACAGTATGAATTTGCGGAACGAGTAAAGTTCTGGACTAATACCTGGACTTTGGGCTTGATGAGATTTGCTATCATCGCGGCCTGTGTGAAATACATTTTTGGGAGTTGATATGAAAACCACAGTATTAAAAGGTGCATTCAACACAGATCCAGGAACCAAAAAAGAGTTTATGGACAATATCAAATTACAACAGGACTTTGCTCCAAGATGAAATGGCTAAAGAAAATTGTAGTTAAATGGGTTCGTGACGATTGGAATAGCTGTCAACCTGTGCAAGATGTAGTAGTAGGTTCTAGATCTGTTGATGTAGAAGGCTTGTCATTTAATGTTATGCCAGCACAGGGTGGAACTGTAGTACAGATTCGTTGCTACGATCGCAAGACTGATCGCAACAATCATATCACACACGTTATCCCCGACGGCGAAGATATTAGCGAACGTATTGGTCAGATTGTTAGCATGGAATTATTGCGTTCATGACGCTATGGTTCAAGAATTTCCGCATCAGTATACTAAACTGGTTAGCGGCAGGTAGAATTATAATAGAGAAAGATAAAAAACCAATGTCATACACCTTAGGTGGCACACCAGGAACTATTAATATTAATCCAGCTGGATATGGGGTTGCACAAGCACCGCAGTCTAGTCAAACAATGACTATTAAAATTACCCCAGCCAATGGTGGCACTATTATACAGATGCAAACAAATGATTATAACAACGGCGAGTTATACATTATCCCAGATGGTAGCGACTTTGATAGAGAACTAGGCAAAATTATTACTATGAGCAAATTACGATCATGATAGCACAAACTATACAAACTTTAGTTGGTGAAGTAAATGGCCTTTGGTCTTGGATTGTTGGTATTATTGCTGGGTGGGGATTGACCTTTACTGCCGTAGTTGTTGCGATCGTGTATGCTCACGTCAGACTCGCTCGACTAAAAAAACTTGTAAGTAAGATCGAAAATCAACTTATTACCGATGTTCGCGATTTAAGTATTCGTTTGCGGGATATTGAAAAATGATTAACAGCATCTATTCCAATACTTCAGGATATTTAAATGTCTCAGGATTTAATAACAGTCCGTACATTTACCCTGACCATAATAATCCAGCCACTGGCATGATTCGTATGAATGGTAATAATATGGAAGTGTTTAATGGAAGCACTTGGATTCAGTTTGGTACCAGTGCTGAAGTTAGCCTAAGCGGTGCAGCTATTAGTGCCCTAGATTGGTGCCAAAAGAAAATGTCTGAAGAATCAAAGATCAAAGAACTTGCGGCTAAAAATGCTACTGTAGCAGATGCACTGGCCAAGTATGAACTAGCACAAGAACAACTTAAAATGGTATTAACTTTAACAGAAGAACAATGATTCAATTACCACCAGGATGTCGGGTAGCTTATGAAATTCGGTTTTATGTAAAAGAACTCTCCGATGAAATGGGCGAGTGGTTTAACATGATTGGCGGAAAAGCCACAATGCTTAAAGAATATGACTGGCGAGGTCGCGAACATACTATAAAACAAGTACAATACGGTAAAGCAAAGCCTAGTTATGTAACTAAAGATGGGACTAATCTAACACTAATCCGTTTTGATGGTGCCGATGCAAGTACAGCAAGCATGTTTTTATTAAAGTTTATAGATCACGTACAATCACATAATTTAAAAGAAGCAGAACAATATGTCTAGAAAAGTATTTTATAAAGAATCAACTGTTAAAGGTTGGATACACGAAATTATTCGTGCAATGAATGCCGATGGTTGGAAGCCCGATTACGTTGTAGGTCTTACACGTGGCGGTCTAGTTCCTGCTAACATGCTGAGTCAATACTTAGATGTACCAATGGAAACACTTAAAGTAAGTTTCCGCGACGACCTTGCTGGGCCAGAATCTAACTTGTGGATGGCCGAAGATGCATTTGGCTGGATTGATGGAAGTTATAAAGCCTTAGGCGGAGATGGTGCGTTTGATTTTAGCCTACATGCTAAAAATATTCTCATAGTAGATGACATCAACGACACGGGTGCTACCCTTAACTGGATTCGAAAAGATTGGCAATCAAGTTGTCTGCCAGATAATTCACGTTGGGCAAATGTATTTGGTAATAATGTACGCTTTGCTGTACTAATCAATAATGAAGCTAGTGAATTCAAAGATGTGGATTACATGGGTCTAAGTATTAACAAAAATGAAGAACCACAGTGGGCTGTGTTCCCCTGGGAAGAGTGGTGGCGTTAATTGATACTCGAACTTATTGGAACTTGGTTATTAGTAGGATTTGTCAGTGCCGTGGGGTGGAATGTTGCAGATGAAACTGTTAATAAACCTTACATCGATCCATACTTATCTAAAAAGATGGGAATTGATACAACTAAAGTGGACACAAATGTTTCACCACCAGTTGCGCAAGATAAATAGTTATATTCCCAAAATCAGCGGCCTTTCGGCGTCATCCCGCTTTACAAATTCTGCCGCCTATGCTATAATTAACATAGGAGATTTATAATGGCAAACCAATCTAGGCAGTACAAGTACACAAGTACTAAAGAGTATCACGATGCATTTCCCTGTGCATATCGCCAATGGCGAGCTGATAGTCACTGTAACTTAATTCACGGCTATTCGTTTAGTATGAAATTTTACTTTGGTACAGATGACCTAGATGTGCGTAATTGGGCTGCCGACTACGGCGGTCTTAAAGAACTCAAAGGCATTCTTGAAAGTCAATTTGATCATACATTATTAGTAGCCGAGGATGATCCTGAGCTTGAAACATACAAATTATTGCAAGAAAAGAATCTAGCTAAACTAACCGTCCTACCTAAACTAGGTTGTGAAGGTCTAGCCGATCAACTATACAAGTTTGTAAACGGAGTTTATATTCCCGACATGTGGGGTCAAGCAGAAGCTGATCGACTTTGGTGTTATCGTGTAGAAGTACGTGAAACACAAAGCAATATGGCGTTCCGTGAAGGACATCGTGAGTGGAATGAAGACCTCTTCGAAGGTTAATGAAATCTTAGACATACTCCAAGAGGAGTGTGCTGAGGTTATACAGGCTATTAGTAAATGCCGCCGCTTTGGTATGGAAAATCGGTACAAAGACGGTGGTACCCAAAGAGAACACTTGACTCAAGAGCTAGGAGATGTTACACTATTAATAGAATTGCTCAAAGCACATCAGGTATATACAGATGCAGAATTGCGTGCGGCGCAGTTGCGTAAGAGTCAAAAATTAGTTGAATGGTCAAAAATATATGAAGATTAAAGTCAGTGAAATATTTTACAGTCTACAAGGCGAAGGTCGCTTTGTGGGAGTACCTAGTGTATTCTTAAGAACTTATGGATGTAACTTTACCTGTTCAGGGTTTGGGTGTAAGCCTGGTGAAAAGTCTACAGGTGCAGATGAAGTTGCTAAAAAGGTAGAACTGTATAAAGATTTTTTAGATCTTCCTTTAGTAGAAACAGGCTGTGATTCATATGCGTCATGGCATCCTGCGTTCAAACATTTGTCTCCAACATACACTACAGATGAACTTGTAGACAAGATGTTAGCCCTAACTCCCAACGGTAGTTGGGTACAGAACAATGGCAATGATGTACATTTAGTTATTACTGGCGGTGAGCCACTTTTAGGCTGGCAACGTGCTTATGCTGATTTGTTAAGTCATCCACGTATGGCAGACTTAAAGAACATTACGTTTGAAACAAATGGTACTCAAGAATTACATGAAGACTTCCGCGATTACTTGATTGACTGGGCCGATGCTGGTTCAGGTCGTGAAGTTACATTCTCAGTCAGTGCTAAACTATCAGCATCAGGCGAATCGTGGGATGATGCTATTAAGCCACTAATTGTTAATATCTATCAAACATATGGACATGTATATCTTAAGTTTGTTGTTGAAACTGAAGATCATGTTAATGAAGCTACACGTGCTGTGGATGCTTTCCGTGCAGGTGGATTTAAAGGTACCGTATACTTAATGCCGCAGGGTGGTGTTGTTGATCCATACGAATCAAATAAACTAAACATTGCCAATATCTGTTGCGAACGTGGATTTAATTATAGTCCCAGATTGCATGTGGACCTATGGGGCAATGGCTGGGGCAAGTAATGTTTCCACAAGGCTTATATACAGGCATGGATGAAACTTACGATGCTTTCTATAATCGTGCCCATTGGCGATTAAAGTTTTTATGGTTACCAAAACGTAGTTCCTTAACCGGTCGTTGGTTATTTTTACAGTTTGTCTACGAAGGCACAGCAATGTGGACAGGCCCAGGCGAACCTGTGGTTGAGTTCAGATATCACGAAACTACAGAACATATTATATGGAAATTAAAAGGAAATTAGTATGGCAACAAAAAAGAAAACCCCAACACCTAAGAAAACGGTTGCTAAAAAGAACCCCGCAAGCTCTGCGACCACAGCAAAAAAAGCGCCTGCAAAAAAGGTTACGTCAACTAAAGCAAAACCTACCGTGGCCGCACCCAAGCCCAAAGAAACTTTAAAAGTTCGTAGTAAAAGTCCTAAGGACATTGCTACTGCCAAGGGCGAGCCTTATGTGGCTATTCTTAGTGTGGAACTGGATCCAGAAAATATCGGCAATGGTGCATTTGAATTAGATTGGAACGACAAGTTTGTTGCTAATCTAGTACGTGCCGGGTATCAGACCAAACCCAACGAACCAGATTCCGATATTGTCGATCGTTGGTTTCAAGAAATCTGTCGAAATATTGCTCAAGAAAACTTTGAGCAATGGGAAGCTAATCAGCCCTATAATGAACGTCCCAGAGTTATCAACCGTACAGATCTAGGCAACGGAAAGACTGAAGTTTCTTGATCTTATATGTAAACGGCGATAGCCATTCTGCCGGAGCAGAGGCAGTCAACAAATATGCATTTGCCCAAGATGATCCCTTGTACTGGGCATTAGGACGACAACCACACCCCGATAATCTACGTGCTAGTTACGGTTGCGAACTAGCTAACCTTATGGGTGCCATTTTAGAATGTGACGCAGAGTCGGCTGCTAGTAACGATCGTATTTTTAGGACCACATGGAATCATCTGCAGGGTGTACAGAATATGCCCGTGAACAGACCCGACTATATAGTAATTGGTTGGTCAACCTGGGAAAGAGAAGAATGGTCCTATGAAGGTACTTACTATCAAGTTACTGCCAGTGGAACTGATACTGTGCCCAATTCACTCAAAGAACGTTATAAAAAATGGGTTATTGAACAAAGTGACCATTCAGTAATAAACAATAAGATAGTTGAAGTACACGACCGTATTTGGAAACTACACGAAGATTTAAACAGTAGAAAAATACCACATCTATTCTTTAATACCTACCGCGACTTTAGTCACATTAAAAACTTAGGCTATCTAGGAGCACAAGAGTACGATTGGGAGGGCAGTTATATCGATCCTTACAATCGAAGTGGCACCTACTATGAATGGTTACTAGCAAAAGGATTCAAAACAGTTAATCCAAACAGCTATCATTTTGGTGCAGACGCCCATTGTGCTTGGGCCGAATTCCTTTATCAAACTCTTATACAAAAGAACTTGACACAATAATCATTATATGCTACTATAATGTTATGAGATATCTACTTGTTGACACCGCTAATACATTCTTCCGTGCTCGCCACGCCGCCCACCGTCAGGCAGATACCTGGGATAAGCTAGGATTTGCTATTCATGTGACACTAAATAGTGTTAGTAAGAGTTTTAGAGATCAAAAAGCTGATCACGTTATTTTCTGTTTAGAAGGACGTAGCTGGCGCAAAGACTTTTACGAACCCTATAAAAAGAATCGTGCAGTTGCCCGTGCTGCTCTAACCGAAGCAGAAGCTGAAGAAGATCGACTGTTTTGGGAAACCTTTGATAATCTTAAAGAGTTTCTTGCTAATCGAACAAACTGTACAGTATTGCAACATCCTAACTTAGAAGCTGATGATCTAATCGCAGGTTGGATTCAAAGCCATCCCCAAGATCATCATACTATTGTATCAAGCGATACAGACTTTTATCAACTACTGGCAGAAAACGTAAATCAATATAACGGAATTTCAGATGAGCTCCATACTATACAAGGTATTTTCGACAAAAAAGGTAAAGCAGTCATCGATAAAAAGACTAAGGAACCAAAAGTCATTCCGGATCCTAAGTGGATTCTTTTCGAAAAATGTATGCGGGGCGACCCCACAGATAACGTTTTCTCGGCATTCCCAGGGGTGCGTAAAGTGGGAAGTAAAAATAAAGTGGGACTCCTTGAGGCATTTAACGACAAAACAGCGAAAGGCTTTGCTTGGAATAACCTAATGCTACAACGCTGGACCGATCATAACGGAGATGAGCACAGAGTTTTAGATGACTATAATCGCAACGTAACACTGGTTGATTTAACTGCACAACCAGATGATATTAAAGTTAAGATAGCAGAAACTATTGCCGAGGGTGCAGTACCGCTTAATCGCCCAATGGTAGGCGCACAGTTCTTAAAGTTCTGTGGCAAGTACGATTTGATCAAGATGTCGGAGCAGTCCGACAGTTATGTTAGATTTTTAGAAGCTAGTTATCCTGATGATAAATGATGTTTTTTGGGTGCCAGTTGCGGGACTTGCTTTAGCATTGTTGTTATTTTTTGGATTTTTTATTACTATGTTCATAGCAGGTCTTATAGATTTGTATCATGAACGTAAGAATCGTGTCTGGACAGAACTACAACGCACCGACTATGAACGCCGGCGTCCTGCGGCAAAATAAGGAGAAGTTATGAATAGTATTGTTAGATGGTATCGCAGTAACTATACGCAAATCACTTGGTTTGTGATTGGCTGGTTAGCTATGTGTGCATTAGATGATTTTAGTCGAGGTAACTGGTCCGGTATGGCCTGGGACATTGGCCTTGCATGGCTAAATTATATTTTCTATAAAAATAATTAAATGGCTACTAGATTAAAAGAACACCTATTGATGTGGCCCGCACTTGCCTTTCTGGGCGGTTCCTTATTTGCTTTGTTATATGGAATTAACTCAATGTTACCAGAGGCGGCACCAAGATATGATTGTCGTATAGCCGAGATAAGTCCAGACTTTACTCCAGCTATGAAAGAAGAGTGTAGGAAAAAATTGAAGGAGTCACAATGACCGAACTAATTGCAAAACCCGTAGTAAAAAATAAAATGTGGATTGTAGAATCCGAAGGTACCAAGGTTGGCAACATCATGATGGTCGACGAAGGTGGTGTAGTTTACTTACATGATGATCAACGTGAACAGTTTGCATCAATTAAATTATTAAGTAAGAAATATAATATTGAGTTTGTCAAAGCAGAACGACCAAAGCGGGTCAAACAAGATGTTTATGATGTCTATGGATTCCCGACCAACGCACAACCACACAACGAAATCCTCGACGTTCAACGCTACTTGCCAATCTATACCAAGGGTGCTAAGTCAAAGAGTTTTTTCTGTGCTGGCTACTATATTATCAAATTCAGTTCAACTTGGGTTCGTGCATATTGCCCAAAACTTATTACACTGAATCGTTATGAGTATGAAGGTCCGTTCAAGAGTCAAGAACGTATGATAGAAGCTATGAAAGAAGCCAATGGACAATAATTTGCCCTTACAGATCAAAAATTTCAACAGTAAGGTACGTGCAATGAATCAAAGCAACGGTAAATTATTGACCTTAAATGCTGAAGAAGCACGCAGTTTGCATGCCGAAATTTACGATTTGATGGCCACAATCAGCCAATTAAGTAAAAATTCTACTGTAGACGATGTAGTTGTTATTAACATGGATGGCGGCAGTTTTAAATAATATACGTATATTATGAGATAAATAAACAGTATATCAAGGATTAGTGAAATGTCAAGACCAAAGCCAACGGTTTTATTAGACCACGTTAATAAATCAACTTACAAAAGTCAGCAGGTCCTAGCTGCTGAAGGCATCTGGGCGGTCTTTTATGACAACCAACCTATCAACATGAGGTCATTCAATATCCTCACTAGCTATCCAGGCCCAAAATATTCTAAAATAAGTTTTAGTAATTCTGGACATGCAATTAACCTTTGCAAAAAATTAAACACACTATACAAGACAGACAAGTTCTCAGTGGTCTTGTTAAAGCAAGGTGAGCAAATCTTCCCCTAAGCGTTACACCCAACGTCAGCTAACAAAAATATTTGTAACGCAGGCTGATATTCCTGTTGGTCAAACAACCGACATGCAAAAACGTTGGTTCAAAAATCCTACAGATGATACCAGTCTAAGACTAAGTCTTGCAGGCCTTCAAATGGTCAAGGCCGTTCTCAAGCTACAGAGTTATGAATTTCAATTACCCGAAGAGCTAACTAACCATGGCCTACTACAACTTGAACGCTATCTCAAAGGTCCCTACTATCTACTCAAACGGCAAAAGATAATTGTCTTTGAGGAGGAAGAAGCCATGATGCTTACTCTACATTCGGGTAACTTGCGGGCCTATTTAGACTCAATAGAACTAACGCAGTAGGGTTAGTGGGCACTAACTTAGGGCCTGGTTGACACAATAATCCTTTGACGCTATAATTACTTTAATACTTGTGTTATCAAGTAGATTCAACTAGGTAAACGTGTTATCGTTTACTTTGTTATAAAACACACTTAAAGGAAATGTAATGTCATATCATCCAAAAATTACAGCACAATTCGGTGCTGACTTATTCAAGGTATTGGGCCCAAAGGCCAATCGAGTACCTTGGAACTCCCTTTCACTTGCCGAGCAAAAGAGCCGCCTCAAACGTATTCCAGAGTATGTTAATACTCGTTCACTAGGCAAACAGCCCACACTGGTAGACATTGTTGTCTACTGTTTAAATAAAATTGTGCTAATGGGCACAGACAATCCACTGCTAGGCATTGACCTGCCAGTGTATGATAGCCTTAACGATGCGGCTACTAAACTTAATACTCAAGCACTAAACTACACAGCAGATAACTTGCAACCACTAGACAAGTTAGTTAAGAATGCCGAAAAACAACGTGACGTATTCCTGCGTCATATTTTTGAAGATATTATCTTCCGCTTTAATCCAGGTTTAGTCTTGCCTGGTGTGGGTCGTATGAACTCAAAAGGTTACTTGTTTGTTAATGATGCACAGCATCGAACATTGGGCTGTATCATTCTAGGCATTGAAGATGTACCTATCAACTACATTACCAGTGACGATGAGTTTTGGGACGTGTCACAGTATGCGGCTCTGAACATTCATAGCCTTGTAGCCAGTGAGTTTGACCGTTACCGCATTCGTGTACAACGTGAACAGGCCGCACGTGATGCTGGTATGCCTAGTGAGCCAGAAGATGCAATCAGCTATGAACTCAGCGAATTGTTTGGCAATTTAGGTATTACAGTAGCCGAAAAAGTCGATGATGGTAGTCGTGCGCTAGTACTTACTAGTATTGGTAACATGATCAAGTATCGTATTACCTACGGCCAGGATTACTTTACTCGTGCTACCACAATCAATGCACAGTTGTTTGGTACTAGCAAATTCCATACTGCAAATTCATGGGGATTGATGGAATTCCTCAAATATCAAAATCTCAAAGAAGATGACATGACCGTGGACTTTGCTATTATGAACGCACTTAAAAAGCGTTGGACTAAAGCCAACACAGGTGGTCAATTGCATAAAAACATCAAGGATGAGTATAAAGATCAAACTTCAGCTAGCTACAGCAACAGTCGTGTTCCAGAGGAAATGATTATTGCTCATGGTATTTGGCAAGTATGTAAGAAGTATGCCCCAGAGATTGCATGGGCAGAACCTGCATGGCCAAGTGGTAATAACAAGTTCACATTGCCTTTGGTCTAATATGAAGAACTACCAAACTATCAACGAAAGCATAGCCAAACGTGAGCCTTGCACTAGCTTTGAAGATAACACATACTACACCATGGATATCTTTAGAGAGTTTTGCGAGACTCGCGATCTAAAGCGTGTGGCTATTTTTGGTTACTATAAAAACAAGTATCGGTGGACTGATGCCGAAGCTGAAGAAATGTATGCCAAAGCACCCGATGGTTGGACTGATGGTCAGGGTGTGTATAGATTATACGATTGGGGCAAGGGTGAAAATCGTATTCCCCTGGAGCATGTAGATGACGAATGGCATCAACCACAACTAGATCATATTGTTCCTAGATCAAAGGGCGGCGCTGATGTTCCCAGTAACTTTCAAGTGTTGCCTGCTATCTTAAATCGTGTGATGAGTAATTTGACTGATGATACTGCTCCTGCGATATTGCCCTTGTTGCTGGAACAGTTTTCTGGAGTATTTACAAAATGAGCTACTTAGAAGAAATCAAAAAGAAATACGATATCAAAGACTATAAAGAGCCTGCTGTTACCATTCCCGAATTACCCACAGATGGTATTGTGCTTATAGTAGGTACCAGTGGTAGTGGTAAGAGTACTATCTTGCGTAGCCTAGGTGAACTTCGTCAACCAACTGTAGATAATACTCGTATAACAATTGATAACTTTACTACCGCAGAGCGTGGAGAAGAATTGCTGCTTGCTTGCGGACTTCGTAGTATTCCTACTTGGTTCCGATCACCCAATACATTAAGCAATGGCGAGTACCATCGCTTTGAAATGGCTATTAGTTTAGATCAAGGGCTAACCACAGTAGATGAGTTTACGTCGGTTGTTGACCGAGATACTGCTAAAAGTCTTGCATTAAGTATTCGTAAGTTTTATGATCGCCGTGGCACAACAGATCCACTATACATTGCAAGTTGCCACAGGGACATAGTAGAATGGTTAGATCCAGACTACGTATATGACACGGATCTCTGTGTCTTAGAAAATCGGAGGTCACTTCTTCGACTGGGGACAAGACCAGAACTTACACTCACCATCAAAAGCACAAGTGTCGACTATTGGAGATATTTCAGTAAGTATCACTATCTAGATACTGCAATTAGCAAAAGTGCTCACTACTATGTCTTACTGTTAGGTGACAAGCCTATCGGCTTCCATGCCGCCATACATTCTACTAATAGAGATATTCATAGTTATTGGCGTGGCCATCGTACAGTAATACTACCCGAGTTCCAAGGTATGGGTATAGGCACAGCATTTAGTGATGCTATTGCTGAAATATATGTAAGCCGCGGACTACGCTACTTTAGTAAAACAGCACACCCATCATTTGGTGAACATCGTGAAAAGTCACCGTTATGGCGCCCTACGTCAATGAATAAGAAATCTAGAGTAGGCAGTTACTTAAACAAAGATGGTACTGCACGTAAGATGGCAGGCTATGGTGGCACCACTACTGTTCGTGATGCGTATCGTGTTTGCTACAGCCACGAGTATATTGGTAAAAAATGAACGACTTAGCCAAAGCACTAGCACAAAATATTAGATCCGGATCTGGTAATCACGGGCTGACTGAAGATCAACTCTACGAAGTATTTAAACATTGTTCAAATGTTGATCAGTTAGCCTATAGTTTATACAAGTGTTCCGAGATCAGCGGTAAAGGAGCGTTCACCACTCAAACACAGACTCTTACTCGACCTGCACTAACATCCTTTACTCAATGGCATCAAATTGACGAGAAATGGGATAAGTCTTGGGGATTTGATAAAGCACACCCCGGTTGTTATGTCTATGGATTATTTTTAGATGGTGCACCATCAGACTCTGCTGACTTTTTAGACCAAGGAGTGTTTTATATAGGACAATCTCGAGCTACCAGTCGCAATGGTATGTTGGGTCGTCGTACAGACTTTAAAGGTACTGTAAGAAATCCCCGATTGAGTCCATATGGGTGTGGGACAGCATTCAAAGAAAACTTTGGTAAGCATCAAATTGATCATGTGTATCAAGCATATTTGCCCATGCATCCTAGTTATTGTAAGACTGCTGAACTAGATCTACTGTTAGAATACTATAAAAAATATCAACGTATACCTAGCTGTAACCCACCACTGGATCTAGTGCGAATTCAAAAATATCAAAAAGGTATTGTTGAGTAATAATTCTGTAACATCATACAATAGAGTGTTTCGATAAATATGGTTATGAAAGCCAAGACTTATCGCTCAATTTTTATTTCAGACATACACTTCGGCACTCGCGATTGTAAAGCCGAAGAACTCAACAACTTTCTCAAACACAACACTTGCAACACCCTCTACTTAGTAGGCGACATTATTGACGCTTGGAAAATTCAACAAAACAAGTGGCGATGGAAACAAAGCCATACCAATGCTATCAGACGAATACTAGGTCACGCTAAACGTGGAACTCGAGTAGTTTATATAGCTGGCAACCACGACGAATTTCTCCGTCCACTAATACCATATGGTATGGGCTTTGGTCAAGTTGAAATAGTAAATCAATGCGAGCACGTAGGTCTAGATGGCCTACGTTACTTGGTTACACACGGTGACCTGTTTGATGGTATAAGTAAACTAGCACCTTGGTTAAATTTCCTTGGGGATAAATTGTATGATTTTATTCTTGGCCTTAACAGTCGTTTTAATTGGATTCGTCACCGTCTTGGTTTTGGGTATTGGAGTCTATCTAAGTACCTTAAGCATAAAGTTAAATCGTCCGTGGATTTCATTTTTCAGTTTGAGCTTAATCTTGCTGGTTACTGTCGTAAGCGTGGCTTTGATGGAGTTATCTGTGGTCACATACATCACGCCGAAATAAAAACAATAGATGGTGTTGTTTATATGAACGATGGCGACTGGGTAGAATCAATGACAGCGTTAGTAGAGCATTGGGACGGCCGTTGGGAAATAGTAACATGGACGCAATCTAGTGATAAAAACAATACTAGTAATAACGGATAACTTACGTGATCAAGTTAATGGCGTGGTCACAACTTTCAAAAACTTGGAAGATTGTGCTCGCAGTGATGGGTATAACATTGTTTATCTTGATCCCGGGCAGTTCCCTAATTTTGCTTGCCCTGGCTATCCTGAAGTTCGTCTCTGTTGGCCGCAAGGTATCAGTAAGAAAATTAAAGCGATACAGCCGGATTTTATACATATCGCTACAGAAGGCCCTGTAGGCCTATTTGCAAGGTGGTGGTGTGAGCGCAATCATATTCCTTATAATACTAGTTATCATACTGATTTCCCCGAGTTCTTAAAGACAATGTATCGGGTACCCAAGAGCCTGACCTATTGGTATCTACGTTGGTTTCATAAGAACAGTCATCGTGTGCTAGTTACTACAAAGACTATACAAAAGGATTTAGAGTCACATGGCTTTGAACGCATGGTTGTTTGGACACGCGGAGTCAACAGAAACCTTGAACCTAGCCAAGAACGTTGTGAACGTACGAAACCATTACTACTCAATGTAGGACGTGTCAGCAGTGAAAAAGGTCTGGCGATTTTGGCAGAACTGGATCCAACTGAATATACGTTAGTTATAGTAGGTGATGGTCCATATATGAAGGAAGCTCGTCGACTGTTACCGTGGGCTACATTTGTTGGTTATAAATCGGGGCAAGAATTAGTAGACTACTATCATCAAGCAGACGTGTTTGTATTTCCTAGCCAAGCAGATACTTTTGGCCTGGTTATTATTGAAGCAATGGCACAAGGTACTCCGGTAGCGGCTTTCCCAGTGCAAGGACCCGTAGACATTATCGAACAGAGTGTAAACGGATACATGGATTGGGATTTAGAAGAGGCTGTACGCGAATGTTTAACCCTAGATCGGGCACAAGTTAAACTATCTAGCCAGCATTGGACTTGGGAAGAATGTTGGCGGATATTCCGGGAAAATTTAGCTGAAATCTAATCTGTTGCGAAAAAACAACGGTCAAAAACCCCATTTTTTTGGGGTTTTTTTACGGCTCAAATTTTGGTTGTAGCCAAATTGCCGAAATGCTATACTATGGGTATAGTAATTAATAAGGAGCAGACAATGGAAGTTCAAGTAAACGATTATATCCGTGCATATGATTTCAAACCAATGTTCGGCCGTAGTGATTGTTTTGTTGAAGGTCGTGTTCTAGATCGTTGTGATACTAGTAATGGTTATCAAGCATACAAGGTTCGTGTAGTTCGCGATGTGTTTGATGGTAAAGAGTTTACTGAGCGTCGCAATGGTTGCCGTGTTGGTGAAATTGTTTTTGTTCCTTGGAAAGTTAGTTTTATGGAATACCAAGGTCGTATTATCAACTTGTCAAGATAAGGAGTAGGTATGTCAACATTTAATAAAACCTTAACCAAAGAACAGTATCAACAACTTGTTCGCAATATGGGCGTTCAGGAGTTGATGGGTTTGGCCGAAACATTCAATGAGTGTACTTCTGTCAACACCACAGAAGCACTTATTAAAGATGTACTCAACGAAGAAGTTGAGCGTCGTATCAATAACTGGGAAATCGCAGAAGTATAATGGAAGGCAACGTCTTCTTGTTAAGTTGGGATATGCTAGGATTAGATTCTATAATCAATGTCACCGACCTTGAAAAAGAAGCAACCTGGGCTACACTACAGGACCAGCAAACCCCCAGACTCAATCACATTGTTAATGCGGTTATGATGCGAGCTCGTGCAAACGGTCAGCGTCATTATGAAGTTTATACTGTAACTATGGAATCTAGCATTAGCAAAGAAGATGTATGTGAGATGTTTGAGCATAATCCTCAGGCCATGGCTGACTTGATCCGTGAACGTGGTCGTAAGATTTATAGTGATCGTATGGCAGAAAATAGCATTAAAATCACCTGATGTTGCAGATAAACAACAGACACATAAATGTCATTATTGTATAATATATTTTTAGTAGTTAATTTTGAAAGGAAACTAAAATGGCAGTTAGCGAAAATCGTACAGTAACAGTATCAGAAGCTCGTAGTCGTTTGCTACGTGCATTCAAAGTTCAACGTCCTGTATTCCTCTGGGGTCCTCCAGGTGTTGGTAAGAGTGAGTTGGTTGCAGATTTGACCCAAGAACTTGGTGGTCTTATGATTGACTTACGTCTAGGTCAAATGGAGCCGACAGACTTACGTGGTATTCCATTTTATAACAAAGACATTGGTAAGATGGACTGGGCCGAACCAGTGGATTTGCCAACTGAAGAAATGGCTAAAGAATTCCCAGTTATTACCCTGTTCTTAGACGAAATGAACGTGGCAGCTCCTGCTGTGCAAGCGGCTGCATATCAGTTGGTTCTCAATCGCAGACTAGGCAAATATCACTTGCCAAAGAATGTTGTGATTGTTGCGGCTGGTAACCGTGAGTCAGACAAAGGTGTAAGTTTCCGTATGCCAATGCCCTTAGCAAATCGTTTCGTACACTTAGAAGTACGTTCTGACTATGACTCTTGGAACGAGTGGGCTGTTAAGCATCGTATCCACAAGGACGTGGTAGGTTATATTGGCTTTGCTAAGAATGACTTGATGGACTTTAATCCCAAGAGCTCTAGCCGTAGTTTTGCTACTCCACGCTCTTGGTCATTTGTATCAGAATTCTTGTATGACGAAGATGCTACAGATGCAGAATTGGCAGACTTGATCTCAGGTACTATTGGTGATGGTCTTGGTATTAAGTTTATGGCACACCGCAAGGTAGCTGGACAAATGCCTAACCCATCAGAAGTATTGGCTGGTAAGGTCAAAGAACTCAAGATCAAAGAAGTATCAGCTATGTATTCTTTGACTGTTAGTATGTGCTATGAATTACAAGATGCATACGCTAAACTTGGTAAAGACAAGATTGGTGAATGGCATGGTATGGCAGATAACTTCTTCCGCTTTATGATGGATAATTTTACCACTGAGTTGGTTGTTATGGGTGCTCGTGTTGCATTGACTACTTATAACTTACCCTTGGTACCAGGTAAGCTGAAGAACTTTGATGAGTTCCACAAGCGTTACGGCAAGTATATTATTGCTGCTGGTGGTAAGTAAACAGTTTCGCTAGCGTCATGGAGGCAGGTTCCTTTCCCGTAAGTCCTCCTTTTTATAGCATGAAATACATACTAATACTTGTTATAATGCTATTACCAGGTTGTGCTGTTCCTATGTTTATAGCAGGTGTAGCTAGTGTAGGAGTAAACGAATCAACAGGCAAGACTATGTCTGATCATGTTGTAAGTACTATAAACGGAAAGGACTGCAAAATATCTCGTTCGTTAGATGGTAAAGACATGTGCCAAGACGAAGCTCAAAAAATAGTAGTAACCGAATCCAAATATAAAGCATCAAGTACTTCAGACATTGAAGGAAAATACAAATAACATGAAGTTTTTACCGGTACCAAAAATTCTAAAATGGACACCCAGTATCCCCCAACATTATTCAGTGGATCGTGGCATACTATTGACCAGTGGATGCAGTTTTACTGCCAACACTTTACAGACTGATTTTTGTGCAAGTTGGCCAGGATTTGTGTTGGATCGATGTGGATTCGAATACTGCGTGGATTGGAGTTACCCAGGTGCCGGCAACGAATTCATTGGCGACAGCATTATGTATCAAATTGATGCATTTAACAATGCCGAACGTGAAAAATGCATAGTTATTGTAATGTGGAGCGGTATAGATCGAAAAGAACAAAAAATAATTAACAGCAATATACAACCATTGATCGGAGGAGTTGAATACCAACGCATTAGTAATGTTAATAAATTTGCCAAATTTGATAAGAGTATTGTTGCGCAAGAATCTGCAGATAAAATTTTTGAAGTTAAAAAATATCTAGAAGATAAAAATATACCTTATGTTTTTTCTTTTTATTCCAATCTGCTGTTTCCGCCATATATTCCCAAGAGAGATACTACTCACGAATTTGAAGGATATGTAGACAAGAATACACTGGCACAACTTCGTGCTATTCCTTGGATACCAAACAGGCCCATGGATTTTATGTTTGAATATGCATTTAAAAATAATTTGCTTCACGATGATTTATTTCATCCAGGCCCAACATGTAGCGAAAAATGGACAGATGAAATATTGTTACCCGAAATGTTTAATCGAGGAATGATAAAAAATCATGAAAGTAACTAAATTAGATCGGCGTCATACCTGTTATACTGTTATGAAATATCATGTAGAAGTTACGTTTGATATTTGGGGCAAGGAGCCCAGGATAGAACGGTTTAAAGAATGGCGTAATTGGTGTCACGACGCATTTGGGCCAGGTTGCGAAACCAAGTGGATTGTGATACGTGCAAAGCCAGCTGGCAATGAAGGTCAGTGTCGTATGGAATCAACAACTCGTTGGGCTTGGCATACCGAGTACAACGAAATGCGTTTATATTTTAAAGATGACGAAACGCTAAGTGCGTTTATGTTACAGTGGGGGTAATATGGAAGAAGAAGAATTACTATTTAAAAGATTTCCTGCAGAAAAACAGGAACAAGTCCGCCAATTGGTTGCGTATGCCCAACTCATGGGGTTGGATGGTAAGGACCTTGTCAGTATCGGTGGTAAGTTAGACCGTATCAAAGCTAGTGCTGAATATAAGCGTAATAAGAGTTTGGTTGAAAGCTCGTTTACATTCTTGAACGTTGGGCGTGATCGAGGTGAGTACTATCTAAACAGTCGCTGGCGTATTAAGACAGCTGGTGGTAGTTATACCTTTCAAGCACAGGGGTGGGACGTGTATCGGGTTCGTAGCAATAAAACCGGTGCTGTCCGTGATCACAGGGTTACCAACGATTATAGTTTAGGCAACGGTGATTACTACAAACGACGCCGCTATGCTGTTATGCTAGACGTTTGCAACGGCTTATTAACGCTGAATTTCTAAGAGTGTTGCAAAAAAGCCACAGACACATAATTGCCGAAATGCTATAATATAAGTATGATAAAGGAGCTCTATATGACTACATTGGCAGAAAAATCTAAAAAAGTAACAGAAACAGATCCCAAAATCGATGCGTCAGCTAAAGAAAAATTAGTTACTGCACGTATCGGTTTATTGCTTCGTGCTCCATTCTTTGGTAACTTAGCTACCCGTATGAATTTGATTAATGCAGATGACTGGTGTCCTACTGCCGCAACAGATGGTCGTCGTTTTTACTACAATAGTGAATTTGTTAATAACATGCCATTGAAGCAGTTAGAATTCTTAGTTGGACATGAAGTCCTACATGCTGTATATGATCATATGGGACGTCGTGGCAATCGTGATCCTAAACTGTGGAACATTGCCGATGACTATTGTGTAAATTGGGACTTGGTAGAACAACGTGTTGGTGATAAGATTCCCGTTGCACTATACGATTCTAAATACAAAGGTATGAGTGCAGAAGAAGTCTATGATGACTTGTACGAAAACGCAGACAAGATCAATATCGATGATCTAATGAAGCGTCTATTGGACGAACACTTAGATGGCGATGATGGTGAAGGTGATGATGCTGATGGTGACGGAGACAAAAAGGGTGGTAATGGGCGCCCTAAACTTTCTGAGCAAGAAAAGAAAGAAATACGTGACGAAGTTCGTGAAGCTGTACTAGCGGCTGCACAGGCCAGTGGTGCTGGTAATTTACCAGGCGGCGTCAAACGTCTAATCAAAGATTTGACTGAACCTGTCATGAACTGGCGTGAGTTATTGCAACAACAGATCGAGTCTACTGTTAAATCAGACTTTACTTGGGCACGTCCTAGCCGTAGATCGTGGCATATGGATGCTGTTATGCCTGGTATGAAACCCGGCGAGCAGATTGATGTAGTTATTGGTATTGATACTTCTGGCTCAATTACTGACAACGATCTTAAGATTTTCTTAAGTGAAATCCAAGGTATTATGGAATCCTACGATGAGTATAAGATTACTGTAATGGGCTGGGATACTGAAGTACACAATATAGCTACATTTACTTCAGACAACTTAGAAGATATTGCTAGTTTTGAACCAGGTGGCGGTGGTGGTACAGACCCACATTGTGTTTGGAATTACTTGATTGACAATGGCATTGAACCCAAGAAGTTGATTATGTTTACTGACTTTTGTTTCTTTGGTTGGAGCCCAGATGAAGTTGAACAGTACTGTGATACTGTTTGGATTATCAAAGGCAACAAATCAGCAGAGCCAGAGTTTGGTATCTATGCACACTACGAGGATGCCGATAAATGATAGAAAAATGGATAGCCGAAGCACTTTGTATAATAGCTATTGCTTTTGTATTGTGTGTAGTAGTTATTCATATTCTTAAACTAATAGGTGAGGATTAAAAATGATTACACAGTTTGAAAAATGGTTATTCTTGGGCATAGGCTTTGTTATTGTTTCTATGATTGTGGCCGGCGGACTAGCAATGAAAAGTTCTAAAGAATGTAGATTAGAACTGGCCAAGTCTGGTCGTAGTACTGAAGAGATTGTAAAATTATGTCCATAACATTTACTGTTAGCGAAACACCTTGGGTCACGCTAAAGTCAGGTGATCCAAGTTTTCAACTACAAGGTGACTTCACTATAGCCAATCGAGCAGGCATTTTGATTACCCCTGATTGTCCAAGAAATTTAGCCACAGCTATTCAACAGGCATTGGCGAAAGGTTATATTGAATGTGTAGCCACTGTACCCAAAAACGATCCTACGTTAATGTGGGAAACCTTAAAGCGATGAAACCGTTGCCTCGATTACCGGATGACGAATTTCTAAAAGTACGTTATAATTTAGATACGTGGAAGCCTACAGTAAGACATCGTCAACTTAAAATGGTTAAGACTGGTACTTGGTTGTTTGGCTTACTTGGCACTTATAAACTTGTTTACACAGAATGGACGGAAGAATAATGGAATTTCAAGACCCAACAAAAATGAAGCCCAAGGCAGTACGTGAACTGGCCTTACAATTACAGATTAGATTACTCAAAGTCGAAAACTGTTTAGATGATATCAGTCGTGCTGCAGAAATTGCACAGTTCACTCGACAGTATGATGTAACTAATGCTTTTACTCGCGACGCTGAAGAATTACTTAAAGATCGTTTGACCTTGCCAGAAATTGAACAGGGTGATGCTAAGTTTAAGATTATCGAAGGTGAACTCAGCCAAGAAGTAATTGATCAAATTAAAAGCAAGCAACAGGCTATCTAATGCTGAAGCATGGTGAAGCGAATCCCCTGGCGGTGTTTGGGCTCCGAGAGCTTGAACATTGCCCACCACATTTTACTCCAGTAGACTTTGATTTAAAATGTAATCAAAAAGTTGTCAGTGATTGGATTTGGACTAATCTCAGTGGTCGTTTTTGGTTTGGTGATTGGTACTACAAAAATCCTGCCGATAATACTGTACAATTAAATAAAAGAGCCGCTTTTGAATTACCAGGTGAAGCCAGTATGTTTGCCCTAATTTTGGATCAAATCAACAAGCAAGATTTTGGTTGGTAAAAAAATTTTCGGTATCTCCGTAGAGTGTAAATATATGCATAGTTTATTACGGAGATACTATGTCAGAACAAACAACAGTAGATACACCAGCAACTGAAGCGGCTCCCGCTGTACAGTTACAATTACAAGACTTAATGCTCGCAGCGCAGGTTGTACAACTTGCCAGTCAACGCGGTGCCATTAAAGCAGAAGAGATGGAAGCAGTGGGCGGATTATACAATCGTCTAGTGACCTTCCTCCAAGCTAGTGGAGCACTACAACCAGCTTCCACAGCTGATCAAACAGCAGGCACAACAGATGCCCCAGCTGCACAATAAGGAAAAATCAAAATGATTAAACACGTTGGTAAACACAATGGTAAAAAGATTGTGTTATTGTGGCGCAAAGTGCCTAATGAAGATCATATGGCACTATTGTTATACAGTGACACACTACCACGCTTGATTCACGACGAAGTGATGAAGGCTCTAGAAAGCCCGATTGGACAAAACGCCAAGGAGTTCTCCGACGTGCTGTTCCGTACTACTATGTCCGATGGCCGTAATGCTCTTGAAGTATTACACAAAGAAGGTATGATTAAGAAGGTTCCAACAAGCCAAGTTTTAATCACTCCAACTATGAAATCGTCAGTTCGTTTAGATGAATTAAATAATATTCTCGACGAAATGGACAAAGGTCAAGAAGCTGTTGACCGTCTAGCCGAAATTGACAAGCAAGCAGGTATGGCTCCTAAAAAGCGTGTACGTGAAGGCCGTGAAGTTGGTATGCCTCCAAACAACACTAGCGTAAGTCGCACTAACATTGATGTTGATGCTACTGCAAGTGCTGCGGCATACTTAAAGGGCAACATTCCAAGTGAAGGTGTATTAAGTGATGCAGATTTAGCACAGCAACGTTTAGACCAAGCTGATCAAATGCAAAAACAAGCCGCTCAATTGTTAGCTGAAGCTAAACGATTGACAGAAGAAGCACAATCACTAACACCTGCAAAAAATGTCAAAACAACAAGAGCCAAAAAAGCCACGACAGCCAAAAAGCAAGCGGCTTAATTTAAATCGTAAAGACCAATGGGAGAAGTTGCTCAAAGAAGTAAACAAAGAGCAGGTTCCCATTGGTGTGTTACTATACATTACAGTTAATCTCAAAGATGGAACCAGTGTCGATGTCAACATTAAAGAAATGATTGATGAAGGTGCTGATCCAGATTATGTAGAACAACTGATCAATGAAAAATTACATGCTCTCGATGATGTTATTGAAGATGTAGATTTTCATATTAGTGTAGATAGCGTAGCAAAAGTAGTACAACCTTTCACAGATCAACTTTTAAAAAACTTATGATTAATGCCATATTTGCCGTTGACTTCAACGGCGGTATGGGGTTTAACGGCTCATTGCCGTGGCCTCATAACTCTGAAGACTTACAGCAGTTTAAAGACTTAACTACAGGACATGTAGTTGTCTGCGGACGACGTACTTGGGAAGATAGTAAAATGCCCAAACCCTTACCCAACCGTACAGTATATGTAGCCACACATCGACCTGTTAGATACGCCATGCCATTTAGTGGCAACATTGTAGATAAACTATTAGAAATTGAATCCCAGCATTCAGATAAAACCATATTTGTTATTGGTGGTCCTGCTATATTAGAAGAAGCTAAACCAGTATTGGACAGGATATACTTGACACACATCAAGGGATCGTATAAAGTAGATACTAGGATACATGTAAAAGAATTCCTTACCGGCTTCAGTCCTATTAGAGCATCTGTTAGCCGAGATTTTCAATCAACATTTACGGTCTATGAATCAATATTTAAACGCATTAAAACAAGTCCTTGAACAAGGCGAACAACGTGATGATCGTACCGGAGTAGGCACTATTAGCCTATTCGGTATGCAACAACGCTACAACCTAACCGAATCATTCCCCGCAGTAACTACTAAACGATTAGCATGGAAGGCCTGTATGGGCGAGCTACTATGGATGATCGAAGGCTCAGGAGATGAACGCCGACTAGCTGAAATTACCCATGGTACTAGAGATGGGGTTACAACTATTTGGACTCCCAATGCTCAAGCACCCTACTGGAAACCACATGCACAGTACGAAGGCGATCTAGGACGTGTATATGGAGTACAGTGGCGCCACTGGCGAAGTAGTCAGCATGTCAAGGCCGGTAGTATTAAAAACGATGCTGGCAGTTACTTTACTATCCAGGGCGGTATGCAGGAAGTCGAAACTGATCAACTTAGAACCTTGATTGACGGCATTCGTCGAGATCCCTTTGGACGCAGACATATATTAACTGCATGGAATCCGGGAGAACTAGATCAAATGGCTTTGCCGCCATGCCATGCATTTGCACAGTTTTATGTAAGTAAAGACGGTAAGTTAAGTTGTCAGATGTATCAACGTAGTTGTGACATGTTTTTAGGTGTACCATTTAACATCGCAAGCTATAGTTTGCTAACACACCTCGTTGCGCAGGTGTGTGAATTAGATGTAGGAGAGTTCGTTCATGTCCTCGGTGACGCACACATATACCTTAATCATGTAGAGCAGGTAAAAGAACAATTAAACCGTGAACCATTACCTGCTCCACAGCTTCTATTAAATCCAGACATTACTGATATTACCAAGTTTACCATGGCTGATATTAAGTTAGAGGGATATACTAGCCATCCACCAATCCAAGCAGAAATGGCAGTATGAATTTCCTTAAAACCAACTCCTATCAAGAATTGGTAAATTTAGCAAATGATAACGTAGTAGTATCAACTACATATCACGGGGAAATAAACGAATCAAACAGAGATTTTTCTCAATTAAAAAATAAAATTATTTTATATTCCCAAATTGGGGAACTGCTGAGAGACGACCAAATTGAAAATATGCTGTCTCGTGACTATAGCAATTATTATATTTTTTTATTATCGCATGAAATTTCATCTGTATTAAAAGATAAATTTAAAAATTCTGCAAGTTTTATAAATCTAAAATACGCTAACTCCTATTATACTCATAATATGGTATACAAAAATGTCAATTTTGATGCTATAAAAAATAGTAACAAATTCTTACATTTTTTATCTTTAAACAATCGTGCAACATGGTTTCGACAGGGTCTATTTTATTTTTTTGAAAACTTTAATCTAAGAAATAAGGCCTATTTTAGTTACATTGGAGATTATGAACGTACACCGTATCAGTCACTGGACGAAATAGATCAGGATTTTTCAGCCGGCGAATATGGCAATGTTTGGTATGCAGATAAAATAGACTTCAAAGAATCTAAAAAATTACTTCCACTGACCACTGGATTAGTAGACAATTTTGATTATAACGATTGGGGCATAGGTAACAGCAAATACTACGAAGATTGTTTTTGTTCTATTGTTACAGAAACACATAGTCTTGACAAGTTTCCATTTTTTACTGAGAAAACGTTTAAACCAATTTTGTTTTATCAACCTTTTTTATTACACAGCAATCCTTATAGTTTTGATGCGTTGAGAGACATGGGATTTCAAACTTTTGAACAGTGGATAGATCAAAGTTACGATAAACTAGTCGGACGTCAACGATTTGAAGCCATGCTTCGTGTTATATTAGACATGAGTACTTGGTCCCCAGAAAAGATAAATTCTGTTTATCAGGAAATGCTTCCTGTGCTAGAACACAACCATAATCACTTTACAAAGTCCCTACCTTTACTGTATAATAAAGAAATAGCACAAGTAAAAATTCAAATTGAAGAGATTATAGCAAACAGATGAAAATATTAGTTACTGGTGGACTTGGATTTATTGGTCACGGCATTGTGGCCAAATTTGAACGTCAAGGACATGATGTTTGTGTGATAGATAGTCTCACCGACTATAGCGGAACTATACCTGCAAAAGAGGTTACACAGCTACACAACGAACGTCTGGCTAGATTAAACAACAAACGAATACACCAAATTGACATTAGAGATTATCCAGCACTGACAGAAGTATTTGCTGAATGCCGTCCTGACATTGTTATACATTGTGCTGCTTATCCTCGCGCCAAGGCTGTTGATCTAAATCCCATAGAAGGTTCTGAAGTCTTAACTGGTGGGCTTATTAATTTATTGCGTGCCAGTGAATACTGGAAAGTACGTAGATTTGTTTATGTTAGCTCTAGTATGGTCTATGGTGACTTTGACCTTTACGGCTACGAGGATATGAAGTGTACCCCAAAAGGCATTTACGGTATTCTTAAGTTAGCAGGTGAACAACTGACTCGTGATCATTGTGATCGTGCAGGAATAGATCATGTTGTTCTACGCCCTTCAGCAGTATATGGGCCACGTGATGTATTAGATCGTGTGGTCAGTCGTTTCCTGGTAGCGGCTATGCGCAATCAAGAATTAGTAGTATGCGGTCCCGATGAAGTATTAGACTTTACCTACGTAGATGATTGTGTAAAAGGTATAGTACGTGCTACTAATAGTTTTAACAGTAGTAGGCGTACTTATAATATCACACGCAGTAGCGGTCGAACACTATTGGAAGCCGCAGAACTGGCCGTTAAAATTGCTGGTAATGGTCGTATTCGAATAGCTGAGGCCAATCCACGTTTTCCTAGTCGAGGTACACTAAGCACAATTCGTGCTGGTATGGACTTTGGCTATCGCGGAAAAATTGATATTGAAGAAGGTTTCCAACTGTACTATGAGTGGCTTAAAGATTCCGTTCTTTGGCGTTGATCGTCAATACAAGACTCTACGTGAAGAAATCATGGATGCCATGGATGAAGTATATCAGACTGGACAAGTTCTAGACGGCCCGTGTACTCGTGCCTTTGAAGAGGCTGTGGCTCAACGTTGTGGACGCCAATGGGCTGTGGCAGTGGGCAGTTGTACGCAAGGTTTAATTTTTGCACAACAGGCCTGTATCCCAGCCGAAAGTCGAGTATTAATTCCCACCCTAAGTTTTGCTGCCACTATTAATAGTGTGCTGTACGCTGGGCATACCCCTGTGTTCTGCGATACTGATCATTGTGCTCTATTAGATTTGGAGTCAATGGATACCGCGCTGACCGGTGCTGGTGTAGATTGTATCATGTACGCTAACCTATTTGGACATGTCATAGATTGGGATCGTTTTAGACTACAAACAGAATTTTTCAACGATGATATTTTAGTAATTGAAGATGCTGCACAATCATTTGGTGCTAGCTACAAAGGAATACCTTCAGGTAGTCTAGGTCACATCAGTGTGTTGAGTTTTGATCCCACTAAGAATCTAAACAACTATGGTTCAGGTGGTATGGTCTTGACAGATAGTTACAGCATATATGAAGATCTACTGGACCTGCGTGACAATGGCAAAAAGATGGGACACCAGGCTCACGGAACTAACAGCAAGATGTCGGAAGCTGATTGTGCTGCCATGCTGGTCAAACTTGAATACTTTGATTCCTGGCAAGCACGTAGACAGGAAATTGCTGAATACTATATCGAACAGCTGGATGGATATGTTGATATTGTAGGACCCGGACTTGGTGTTGATTCAGCTTGGTCAAAGTTTGTTATTAGAACTGCTAATAGACACACACTCAAAGATTTTATGCGCAATCACGGAATTGAAACTCGTTGCAATTACGATAAACCCCTGTTTGAATTAAGTGTTGGCTACAACTATATTGATTATGCTCGTGATCTATTTAGAGAATCTACTGCATTTAGTAGAGAGTGTTTGAGCTTGCCCATCTACCCCGAACTGACTGACACTGAAGTAGAAATCGTTGCAGAATCTGTTATAAATTACCTGCGTTAAAACGTTCCTGTAACCAGGCCCACTCAAAGCTCAACATGAGCTGATTGTAATCCCCACCCACTTCATTGTAGTACTGAATAGCATCTTCTGCTCCACGAATACTCCATTCAGCAAAGTCGCCTTCAGCAACCGTTGTCCATGTTGCTAGTCTATGACTGGTTTCTAGTGTTGGTTGTGTAGCCATAAAGTGCTTTAATTTAACTACTTCACGGAAAGCAGTACGCCAAGTCATCCACTCACTTTGATTGAAATGTGCTATACCTGATAATAAAGGAACTGCTTCATGTGCTTGCGAAAGTGTAAAGTCGATGCCCGGTGCTGTATTTTCTAATACTAATCTCTTGTTATAAGCAATAACACCCTGATGTCCATACTCTAATCCATTTACAGGATTATGGCTATTAAAGATATAGTGTTTAGGTTCTTGAAAATAATCTGGCATCCAAGTATGCCATGGAAATTCTGGATTGACCTGTAACTTAGCAAACACAGCAAAGAACCACGGTGTGCGACTCTGACGTGCAGCTTCTTGATAAGCGGCAGTACGACCATTTACTCCCCTAACCCATTTTACTCGTGAATTGGTTACGTCACAAGTATGTTCATACCAACGTTCTTCATCGGGTTCTCCGTTACTGATATAGACTATGTCAAGGCTAAACTCACCTCCTAAGTAGTCGTTTACCCACGGTTTTCCAGCATGAATATAAGGATAATCATAGATTTGTGTCTTCAAATCAGCCTTGATATCACGAGGTACTATCGCGGTAGCACCCGCAGGCGATAAACGTTCTACAACTCGATCTTTCTTTGTCCATAAGCAGGGTGTTGCCAACATCTGTAGATCTTTTTGGTTAGTAAACAATACATATGGAGTGTCAAACTTGTAGTTCTTAATTTCGGATACCAGGTCATCTGTGTAGTATTGATGTACGGGCATATCAAAACGGTACACACGTTGATCTTCACAATAGTTAATTACATTAAACCAATCCAACAACTCTAATTCAATCATTTGTTTTTTAAATGATTCTACGTGTATGTAAAAGGTATCGCCACGTTCTTGATTGTCACTAGGGAATACGTGGATCATTTCCCGTTGCCAAGGTTCTGGTTGCCACGTAAAGTCAAACTGGGTGTAATCACATACACTATTAATGATCCAAACATATTCTGTAGTAGCAGTCGACATAATACGTTTAAATGTATCTAAGTAATTGTCTACAAAACGTGTGAATACTATGTCAGGGTGTGATAAACGTAGAAGTTCATACTGATGTCGACTGGTAGGATTACCGTGATCGACATAATAAATGTTATGCAAGTTATCGGGCTTGCTTACTGTTTGATCTGTTACAAAGTTCAAATTAGGAAACTCTTCTAAGGTGCTGGCCCACTCTGTGTGACGTTGAAATTCCCACTTGTTAATTAAGAATGTGTCAGACCACTTTTGATGCTGGCTAGGGAATACGTGTGTCATGAAACTTTGCCAAGGTTCTGCATGCCACGCAAAATCAAATGTAGTATAATCGTACTCACTGCTGATAACCCAAAATTTATTTGTAGTGGTTCTATTAGCACAACGAGCAATGGTGTCTATTAGGCTATTGGCATATCGTAATTTGGTCACACGATCACCATACTTGCCACGTAGCAGTTCGTAGCGTGTAGTAGCAGTATCATTGCCCTTGTCTATAAAGAATATGTCCTGCACTTCCAAGGCATTTTCTCCGCCAGGTATGGGCCCAGCAAACTTAATTTCCGTAGCACCTGTGACTGTATAAGTTAGGCCAACACTGGCCTGCCAGTCTGTGCCAAAGTGGTATATGTACGCAGGATCTAATACGTTGGGATGCCAGCTAAAATCTACACCTTCTTGATTGATTTCATCGGGTATGTGCCAGTACCGACGATTGGGAATAGCAGTAGATATCTGTTGATCTGACAACTTAACTTCAGTAGCGCCAGGAACAGTATAGTATGCTCCACTAGCACTTTGCCACTGGCTAGGAAAATGATATACGTAGCTAGGTTCGTGAGGATCTGGATGCCAACTGGTGTCGATACCGGTCAAATATGCAGGAATAGTCCAATTAGTGTCATCTGGTATTCTCACAACACGTTGTTCTGTACGGAAATGCCATTCACGGTTAGCCACAGTACGTCGATTGGCTAGATATACCCCGCCATCTTGTTGCCATTGACTAGGCCAGACATGTATGTGACTAGTTTCCCAAGGGACAGGTGTATAGTCAAAATCAAATCCCGTGTAGTCATTGCCCCCATAAATATACCAGTAGTGACTAGTTCTACTCTTGCTTGCAGCTTCGTCAAGAGACTCTGCAGGTTGCTCGAAAGCAAATAATCCCGGTTTTGGTCCCTGATAAAAAACATCAAACATGTATAACCTATCCAATCATTACGAAAATATATACCAATACTTAAAGACTATTATAGCAGATCCAAGGGTAGTATACCTATACCCTTTTGGGTCAACTCAACCAGAAAACTTAGAAACATTAAGAAATGACACGGATCCACCAGAAGCTCGAGGACCAATGTTTATTTTTTATGATCAAGAACCTCTTAACTTTGGTTACAACAAATCATTATTTGAATACATTACTTCAAATACCTACGGACCGTGGGTTTTAGTTAGTACTGAACAGTTGTCAACTGAAAAAGAACGCATTTGTGATCAATTTAGATTTGCTCACCTCGATTACTTTTTTCACATATTTGCAGCAGCAGATTGGTATCGAGGACACGAATACTTACCAGGATTAATCAGTCCACGGGATAGAACACTAGCAAAAACATATATTACTTTTAATAGGTTAACCAGTAACGAACGTGTATATAGAAGTCTTTTCGTTAATGAATTGTATAAACATAATCTATTAGATCAGGGCTACGTTAGCTTTAGCAAAATTTGTCCCGATGGCGGATCATTTGATTCTAATTTAGAATTAAGTATTGTTAATCAAGGAGTTGATCCTTTACTTGTAAGAGAAGCTATCACTAACATTAACCAACTTCCAGAACTTCGAATAGATTTTGCTGATCAAGATATACCCAATCAAAGTATGTTATTAAGTCCTATGGATCAATTGATGGAAAGTTTTGTATTTGTTGTTACTGAAACTTGTTATTGGCAAGATAAAACTCACCTAACAGAAAAAATATTTAAACCAATTGTCCTGCGTATGCCCTTCCTACTGCTGGGTTGTGTTCATAACTTAGAGTATCTACGCAGTTACGGATTCCGTACATTTGGTGATTATTGGGACGAAAGCTACGACGCCATAGAAGATCCTATTCTAAGAATGTCCCGGGTAGTAGACATACTACGCGATCTATCTAATATGTCACCAGAACAACAAAAATTAATGCTGATAGACATGCAACCTACACTAGATCATAACTATAACTTGTTTACAGATCCTAATTTTATCAAGAAAGAATGGGATCATCTTAAAGCAGAATTAAAGTCCATGGCTGATAGTTTTACTACCCCGGCGCCGTATACCGTTAATCGTTTAGGTCAACGAATTGCTATCGACCCCAATTAACACGATTCCACAGCCTCTCATGTACAAAGTATAGTACGGTGTTTGCAATCAACTGCACGATAGCTATAGTCCCAGCAACAGCAAAATTTTCAGATATCAAATAACTAATGCCAAACGTAGCTGTACTACCAACTACCCGCCAACTGATTGTTTTTACCAAACTACGTTTAGCAGTATCCACTACTTGAGACCTAATTCTTTGCGTATCTTTGTAGCACTAATATCAGTAATTGCATCGTCAAATGTTTCTTCACCTGAAGTATAACCTACTCCACGACCCCAACCAATGTGTACAATATTAGGTACTACTTGTATTTCATACTGTCCTTGATAGATGGGATCTAAATCTCTGCGTATAAAAGATTTAACTTTGTCAATTTCAAATGGATTAGATCCTTGCCAACCCTGTACATCACGTACTTGAATAACTACTTGCCCTGTACGTTGTATTAGACGTTCAAATAGTGCGCGGTGTCCATCATGCCATGGTTGCCAACGTCCCAACATCTGTACAGTTTCTTTCTTCCAATCAAACGTAGGACGACGTCGATTTTCAATAATATGTTCGCCAATAAATTCGGCCCATTTTTCTGCATTCTGCTCGGTGATACGGAAGTCATATACTTCGGGTTCCACAAAGGCCGCATTAGTATCTGCATATCGTCCTTCACGTATGGTATCCATCCAGATGGTCCAGTCGGCCTTGAAGTTGTTGCGCATCTCAACCAAGGGTGCCACAAAGTCACAGATCACATAGTCTCCGCCCGATTCCATACTGAATTGAAACATACGCAGGCTCTGACGAATACGTCCATCGTTTGAGAAGTCCCAGTCGTTGTACTTGCGTCGAATATCGTCTGCATTGAACCAATTTACTTCACAATTAAAATTGCCAATCATTTCACGAGTAGCACGAGCATAGCTAATCTCACCGTGCTCTTCAAGATATTTTTTAAGAGCGCCGGCCAATGTTGTTTTGCCCGAGCCTGGAAGGCCCATAATTAAAATACGTTGTGTCATTATCGATATGCCTTTAATACAAAATTAACAAAATTTAAAAATCCAATAATATAAATAATTTGTTCGATTAGTTTATCGTTATCATTTATATCAACCTGTTTTTTACCACTATATAAATCGTCTATCAGCTTTCTTAATTCAATACTAAGCGTTTTATCAGTTTTGTGGCCTTTAAAACAATACACGCATTTATTTTTAAAACTTACGTAGGCAGCTATCTCTTCTCTTTCCTGGTACCCAAAGTCTTCTGAGTTATAAATTCCGTTCACAATAATTTGTGAGTATAATGAAGCCATTTCATTTGCCCAAATATGTTTTTGTTTTTCTTGAATTAGTTCAACCTCTGTCATGAGTGTACCTTTACATTATAGAGTTTTTCGAATCGATCTGCATCCGCACGATCATTGACCATTGGCTCGCCCTTGATATTAAGACTAGTATTCAGTAACATAGGGCAATCTGTTACTACATACCATTTTTCTAATAGTTCTCGGATTCCCGAACCATCAGCTGGTACTGTCTGTATACGACTAGTCCCGTCATGATGAACGATAGCAGGAAATAAGTCAGGACGCCTACAATGACCGATGACTTGCATATACCTAGTATCAACGAAACCAGGAGGCATGTCAAAATAATCACGTACATGCTCCTCCAAAATGACTGGCGCAAATGGTCTGAATTCTTGACGTCGTTTGATTGCATTTACTCGATCCTTTATGTTGGGTCCGCGAGGGTCGGCGAGGAGACTTCTGTTTCCAAGGGCTCTGGGTCCAAATTCTGCACGTCCGGAAGCAACTCCAACGATTTTATCTGTGAGTAAACTATCAAGGAGGGCATTGACGGGATAGTTGCCGCTAATGTCTGTACCGAGGAACGCATTTTTAAAATCAATCGGGCCTCCGTAGGCGAGAGCGGCTGCGCCAAGAGAGCTACCAGCATCACCAGGATTAGGCATGATCCAAACGTTTTCAAAATATTCACCAAGATTTCTATTAGCTAAACAATTAAGGGCTACACCGCCCTGGTATACCAAATTCGTGCTCCAGCCAAATTCTTTAGCACGACGTATAACATTATATATCAAATTTTCACAAAAGGTCTGGCTAGAACTGGCAATTTCTTCGTTTGGGACTCCAACTAAAAAGGTATCATCTAGTCCCGCATGTAGATTTTGTTTAAATGTTAGATCCCATTCATTTTCAATGACTGCATTCTTTATAAACGTAGTAGCAGTAGGACGACCATATGCGGCCATTCCCATTAGAATATACTCATCTTCCATGGGTTTCAATCCCACCCGTTGAGTCATTGCTGTATAAAATAATCCGATTGAGTGAGGATAACGTTGACGCCATAAGCTCTTATATTGAGCCCGGCCGTTTATGTACTCTGCTCCCCAAATTGAGATAGTGTCCCATTCACCTATAGCATCAATTACTACCACTGTGGCACGCTTAAATGGACTTGTTTGGAATCCTGCTGCTGTGTGGCTTAGATGATGACTGTGTGTCGATACTGGAACATTATCAAAGAATCCCCGTAATTGTTGCTTTAAAACTTGACGGGTAGTTAGTTTGTTCCACTCAATGCCTTGTCCTGAGTACAGTTGACGCAACTGTTTCTTCCAAGGAGTTTCGTAGTAAGCAATATGATCAATGTGTCGCCCACGACTAAACTCCCAAAACATTGCTTCATGCAAATTAGGGTCATTCTTAATCTTACTGTAACGCTCTGCGTGTCCAGCATATAAGATCTCACCTTGGTTAATTACTGTTGCGGCGGCATCATGGAAGCCAGCCGAGATTCCTAATATATTTTTCGACATGTTCTGCTATTCTTACTTGTCCAAGTTCTAGCGGATGTCCGCCCGGGCCTTTGGGACAATCGCCCATCCATTCTACTATACTACCCGGCATCCAATTTCCTACTGTAGTTTCAGGAACATCAAAAGTTCTAATAAAAACGTAAGGTATGCTTTTGCTTTTTATATAAGCATCTAATAGTGCAACCTGTGTACGGAATTTTGCAGTAGCCCACTGTTCATTCCAGTCTAAAAATACATAATCACAGATTGATCCGTACTTTCTATGACTATGCGGAGTTAGATGCTGGCCGTTAACTTCTATTCTGTTTGGGGTAGTCCATGCAACAATAACATACTCAACGGATAACAAACAAGATTCAATTGAATTCACAGTCGTCCTAACGATAGCATCATTGCTATAGCCAGATTCCGCTATGTTTACGGTATTAGCAATCAAATTGGGCCAAGCAATAGAACTTTCTTCACCATAGGTAAAACTATCGCCGTTGACTAATATCATTTGTAAATAAATGGATCTCGCTTACGCAACTCTTTTAGTTTTTTGCGATAACGTATTTCTAAGACTATTCTATTGTATAGATTTTTTAACCATTGCATTGAATTTTTCTTTCATTAATTTAGCAGCATCTTGATGTGCTAATTCTAGTGGATGATGTTCAGGTCCTACAGGGTATTTATTCTCTACTGCCCACTGATAAAAACCTCTTGGCTGTGTGGTTTCCCATAGCTCTTGTCCTGGTGGGAACATGTACCAATTATCGTAATCCAATTTACCTGTTACAACACAGTTGTCAGCACAGGTAAACATATAAGGAATATTATGATAAACCAGGTGTGCTTGCAGTCCTTTTATGTAGTGATCACTATCCAACATATTATCTCTACCAGGCCAAGTCCAGCAAACTACAACAATATCTGGGCGAGTGTATATTAGGGCATCTCTTACACGATAAGCTATTTCCCTATTGCCCAACCCTGGGTATGCGGCACAGATATAACGATCCCCTAGTAGGGCAGTAAATGTCTGCTTACTAAAGCCATCAGCTCCACCATGCGGGCTATCAGCTAACTCACTGCCCCAAACGAAACTATCACCCCCGGCGAGAACTGTAATCATATCCAGGTTTCATCATGTCAATTTGCATTTGCTTGTAGTTGCTGTCAGTCCAGCAGTAGTCAAACGTACTTACAACTCCATCTACTTCAATTTGATAAATGTCCAAATGGTCGGACAAGGTATTCCAAATTTCCTTGTAATCAGTGGTGCCAAAACTTTCCAATAACTTTATCTGTCCCAGTGGCAAATATCCCAAACTTAGTTTGGGATCTAGTGGATCGCGCCCATTGGCCATTAACCAATAACAAAAATCTTCTTGTTCTCGATCATGCCACGGATGTCCACCATTGAGTACTACATCATTGCCCCACTCTACATCAAATTCTCCTGAGTAGTAGCGTAATTCTGTAATAGCTTCGCATACTGTGTCAGTTAGTTTAGGAGCATGTTCATCTCGGAATACTTCATATAGAGTTTTGCCTATCTGTGTCCAGTGCATATAAACTCCACCTAGCACACGGTTATAACCATTGGTAACAAATCCTTGCCTATGCGAGTCTTTTAAATCTAATCGAGGACTGTTAATGAATGTAGTAATTTGGCTCGGACGAACCCAATAAGGTAATTCTCGTTCTTTACGTTTGCTGAGAATTAAATTTTCTATTTCGTGACATAGATTATTCAATTGACGTATTGCGTACTTTGTATCGTAATCGGCCCGACGATAATAATCACTTAAATTCCAAACAGTTCCTTGCAGTCTTTCAAAATGATTATGTAGAGTATTTAACATCTCATGATTTACACCATGGTCAGCGTAGTCAAATCCAACTACATTATCGGGAGTATATACTTCCTCAATTCGATAGTCACTGAAAAAATTGTTTATAGTTGCCGCTGCTAGATTTACTTCTCCACATAGGTATTCTAATGTGCGAGCTGTTTTAGGAAAACCCATAAAACAGTAATTTTTTTCTAATAGGTTTTTTGACTGTAGTAGTCCCTTGAGTGCTTGTATCCAATCATGCGATAACTCGTGATCAAAAGATTCAATTGTATAATCAATTTGGTCATTATAATTTAAAGGATTTCGCAGTACTACTTTAATTGATTGAGTCATACCATTCCAGTACTTGTGGTCTTAGAGCCATAATATCTCTAAAAGTATACTGGTCTTTTCGAATTTTTTCAAGTTCTAATATGCGGCGTTTGCCCTTTTGGAGTCCTGTTTGATACGTGTCGGGCCATTGTTCAGCAAAAGTGGGTCTAGTTTTCAGTTGGACTAATATGTCGTGTAGGGCACCTTTATCAATGGTGTGCAAGATTTCGTCTATCCAAGGATGTAATACTTCCCTAGGTAGTGCTAGCGGTGACATAACAATGTCCGGTGAAAAAGAGAACACCACCTTTGCTAAAACGTCTACTCCAAGTTTTTGCGCGAGTTCTTGTATCTTTTGAACTTCAAAGAGTCCTGGTGTAGTAAGAGTGAAGTCCAAACGGATTTGGCGGCGGTGACTGCTGTACGCAAGTCCTTCAGTGATGTTCTTAAGCCACTCATCAAAATTAAGACCTGTTCTAATATACTCTCCAATTCGGCCCGTGCCATCGATGCTTGCGCAGATTTGCCAGTCACGTAGCCCAGATAAAATATCCCTATACAGATTGATACCGCGATAATTGATGCGACTAAGATTAGTGTTGTATCTAGCGTAAACATTTTTTCCATCTCCAAGTTCAATAATCCGTTTCATGTAACGCCAGTGCTGTTCGTACATTAACGGCTCACCTCCCACCCAATACACCTCTTCCACTCGGTGCTCCTCAACAGCAGTAGCAAACTCTTGCTCTACCTGGGTGTCTTGAAACTTTTCTATTTCTACCTTGACTTCAGGACGCATCCAGTTATTTTTTGGATTCGTCAAGTCGATCATCCCGTGTTGTTTCTGCTCGCTCTCCCAAGCACTACTCAACATGTCACCGCACATGCGGCACTTAAAATTACAAAGGTTGCTAAATCTGTAATCCCACGATACTGGCTTCATTGTCGTGTAGCCTGAGGCATCAGTCTGCTCCATGGCTTGTAAATACTTATGCCCAAACAGCTGGTTAAAATAACTACGGTAAATGTCAGTATTGAGCAACTTATCATTGCATACTTCGCACTCGGGCAATGTTTCGCCAGCCATCATGCGTTGTCGCACACTTTTCATATGTTCACTATTCCAATGTTCATCTAATGTTACAGGAATGTAACGACCAGTTCCGCTGGATGTGTCTATGTACTGCTCAAAGTTTTGCGCTGGTTCACGCGACGCACAACACATACGTCTTTCTGTTTGTGGACTCAAATAAGTATGAGTCCACGGAGCCATGCATAGTGTTTCTGGTTTGTTCATGGTTTAAAAAATTGTAATTTTGAATCAGAAAATACTTTAACAAATTCGCTATATCGAGGGTGGTCTGAATGATGCACCGCATGTTTTGCAAAATCGTGCCAAGTTCCCCAATCTTCAATCAATGTAAGATTTGGTTTCATGTTATAGTGTTTGCATAAGTCAACAAACCCAACGGCTTCTGTAAAATTGCCCTCTTGTATAATTAAATTTCCAACAGTTTGTATATTATTGCTGATTGATATTTCCTGTAGATATTCTAAATTTTCTATTAGGTGTTTCCAATTTCCGCCACGTCGAATTATTTTATATGTTTCTTCTGTGGCTGCATCAATACTTACATTGATTGATTTAATTTTAGATAAAAACTCTGGAGCTAACTTACTTAACTGTCTTTTTAAAAATAACCCGTTTGTCATAAATTCAAAAGTTATATTGTTTAATAATTGCAACTTTTCTAATAGATATTCGTATACATAACTAACAAAAGGATCTCCGTCGGCACCAATTATAATAGTCCAAGACTTTGTTTGATCAGCTGTAATCCAATTACATATATGGTCAGCCCATTTTTTACGTTTTTCCACTTCTTCACCTTCTTTGAAAAACAACGGACGTTCTCTGCAACTAGGGCAAGTTAAATTACAACTTTTATCTATACCAACGTATAACCTAACGGGACTACGGACGATCGTTGTTGAACCGTCTTTTGGCAGTCTGCAGGTGTCGACATCACAAAAATTATAAATTTTGTCTAAGATAGAATTTTGTATCTCTATTGCTGTGGGATGATCAAATACTTCAGCTGCTGAGTTAAACTCTGTCACGTGTCCCACAGGAAAAGGCAACCAGCCTGGGCAATCGCATAAAAAAATACGACCATCAAAATCAATTGAAATATTGCTAAACGGTTTAGAACAAACTGTTTGTATTCCGCTTTTACTAGACGGTAAGTTTTTTATTTTTCTTTTATACAATAAATCATGATTTACTATGTTCCATGTTAAGGGACGTTCTTTAGTTTGCCAACTACTTGTTTCTGAAGTTTTTAAATTTATTTCTGTATTATCTAAAAATTTTAATTCATCATGCATCAACTTGATAAACTCGTCAATTTCTTTTTGTATATTTGAATTGGAATTATAATTACCGGTTTGAAATTCTTCGTAGCTAGGCCAAGACGAACCTGCAAACGATTCATATCTAGATCGAGTAATTAATTTCTTAATCATCTAATATCCCATAGTCCTAGCTATTTCTGGATGTGTGTCCGCGAAGTTTTGTTTACGATACGCATCAGTGCGTTTCATTTCAAACAAGAATCGTTCGCCGTCGCTACCCGAGCCGTTTTCAATAAACTGTATAACTCGATCAATTTCTTTTTGATAGAACTTGTTAGCCCAAAAAATTTTCTTTAATTTGTTTAACACAAGTTCCTGTGCTTGAGGAGTCATATGTTGTATATTCATATAACTAGGGTCGTGTAACATATTAAAGTATATGCTGGTCCAGGGTTTGGTATCTGCCCAGGCCAACAATTCATCTAGGTAGTACACATTCTGTATGTTGATAGTAAAGCATAACTGTGTAGTAATGTTGGACCCATATCCGTCACGTAGGGTATGAACTTCATCAACTATTTCATTTGCACGTTGCCAGTCAGCGCCATAGCGTTCGTACTCGAAACGATCGCCTACGTTGTCAATGCTAAATGCAATATCCACACGTCCAAATTGATGCCATAATTCTGCGTGTGGTAAAGGATCTTGTGTAGCATTGGTATTGTAGTGTATGTCAATGTTTTTACTGTAACCTTGATCCACAGCGTATTGTAATAGATCAAAATGTTCTTGTATCATCCAAGGTTCGCCACCGGTAAATTCAAAGTAACGGATATTAGGTAATAACTCACGTAGGTTATCCCAAAAGGTTGTTGTCTTACGTGGCCAAGCACCTTGCTTTAACCAAGTGTAGGCAATGTGTTCTTTGGGATTAGTATGAGCCTTAACATAGTTCATTTCTTCTTCGGCCCACTTACTGCTGGACCATGATCCACAGATACGACATTTAAGATTACAAATATTACCCAGTTTTAAGTCAACAAACCATAGTTGATCAGGATTGTCATTGGCCCAGTCCACCTGTTGATATAATTCTTTTAAACGAATTTGTGTATGTATGCGTTTGCTATCACGTCCTGCGGCTTCTTCAGTCCAGCAACGATTACAAGTTTCTGGTTTTTCTCCCCGACGAAACTGACGACGCAGATCCTGCATATACTCACTATGATATATAACTTCAAGATTAGTTTCGTTTAAATCATACTTGCGACCTGTATCATCTACAATCTCATCGTTAGCCAAACAGCAAGGACGTGTAGTACCTAGTGGGCTAGTTTCAATACTAACCCACGGTAGCATACAAATTGTTTTAGGTAAGTTATTTTCCACAGGTTTTATTACACTCATAAATTTTTCCCTCGGGTACTGTACGATCCCAAGTTTCTTCTATAGCATTGAACCATCCAATGGCAGTTTCTAATCCGTATTCTAGTGCATTGTTGTTTTTGATTAGGGGTTTTAATTGTATGTTACTGGGTCTTGCGTTACTATGCAAAGGATAGTAACCTAACCAACAGCAAGGGTACACTTCCCCATTGCTGGCTACATAAATTTCTTGCTGACGTTTAGCATAGCAGTCTACTGTACGATTTTCAGTCTCATTGCGTATAGCAATATCAGGTTCTATTTTATAGTAAGAATAAGATGTAAACAATTTGTCAAAGTCTGTACTACCCTGCCAATTGCCAATTGTGTGAGTCAGTTGACGTTCGCTGTTAAACACTGGCATTGTATTGCGACCAGCATCTACTAGATCAAAACGATCAAATCCCAAATCCTGGGACATTTGCTTACATTCATCAATTTGATGTTCGTTATGATCAAACTTAATCATTGCCCATACTGCACGGCCACCAGCGGCAATAAATTTCTTGGCGTTATCTAAAATAAAATTAAAGTCTGTATTTTGTCTGTATAAGTGATGCGTATCTGCTAGTCCATCTAAACGGAAGTAAACAGTTACACCCAATCGACCAAGGGGTTCCCATAACTTTGGTCTTGCACTAGCATTTGTGCTGATTTCTACCTGAATCCTGGGATTAACTTTGAGCATATACTCAACAATCTCTAGACCGTCACGTGCTGTAACAAAGTCACCGTAGTTACCATTAATTGTGAAATGCTGTAATTGCTGTAGGAAGTCTTGAGTAAAAATCTGCTGGAACTGATCTAGAGTCATATCACATACAGGATATGTATCCATCACATCAACACCACGAAAGTTACGCAGGCAATCTGGACAAGCAGCATTACAACGGCTGCTAATTTCTAAATGTACACTACGTAGATTTTTATACTGTAGCATTTTTTGCTGGTATTAATTCTGGAAACGTGTCCCAAAATTTTTCTTTACGTAAGGTATCCAAGACATAAGTTTCTTTAATGAACTTGTCCCAGTCATTTTTATTTCCTGGATTAGACATAAAGTTAATAACACTTTCAAATCCAACAGTAGCACGACGTAGTTTGTCTAGGGGATCTAACCACTCAATATGTTTTCTATAAGCTGGTATGACTACTTCTTGTTTAAACCATTCAGGTAGTATGTCAATTCGATACCATTTAGGTCCTTGTAAAATATTAACATTAAAATCTTTTGGATCTATTAACCCTAATTCAACCCACTCTTTATGAAAATCTAGTACATGCAACACATTCATAACACTAATAGTAGAGCTAATATAAAAATCCACATGCGGAACTTCTTCTTTCATACGCCGACGATTTTCAACTGTTTGATTCCAATCAGTACCTTTACGTATTAGTTCTCCTCGTGCATATGATGCATCTAGACTTGCTCCTACATTTACTGTTTCAAATTTTTTCCAATAGTCAAATACATGTTTGTCTTTAAAATGTAATTCACTAAAGTTTGTATTGTAGATTAGTCGAGTATTAGTTTTATCGCGTTCCAACAATTTATCTAATAAGAAATAATGTTCCTTCATAATAAGTGGCTCACCACCAGCAAAATATACCTGCTCCATATATGGAATATGAGGCTCCATCTGTTTCATTATCGATTCTTCGTCTCCTGCTGCGTATTCCACTCGTAGCATGTCGCGACCAAGAACATCTGGCTTGCGATTATATAGCTTGACATGATCGTTGTACCAGTTGCTACTGAAAATAGGACCGCAGGTACGACAGCTGAAATTGCAGAGATTGCTAAAACGGATATCCCAATACCTAATTTTGAATTCAGGATGCGTGCCATCGTCGAGGGTTTGATCAACGTCATTTATGTAGTGTCCTAAGTTTCTATTTGCTTCGTTACGCATACTGAAAAAGCCGCTGGCTTCTTGTTCATAGCATTTGGTACATTCCTTGCAAGGTTTATCCTCTAGCATGTTACGTCGCATAGTCTTGTAACCATCTTGGTTCCAAATTTCTTCCATGGTATTTTTGCGCAGGTCTCCGACGGGATGCCAGTAATCTGCTAGACAACAGGGATAAGTACGACCATCCGGGAAAGCATGTGTATGCACCCAAGGTAGTATACAAAAGTGTTTATCGCTAGTTAATCTGCGTGTCTGTTCTTCTGTTAGTTTATCTTCACTGATATAGATAGGCTTCTTTGACATATAGTCATAGCCCTTTTTATAAAACTCTTTTTGACGTTCTGTCATATACTATTGTACCATTCTTCTAAATTTGGGAACGTTTGGGCAAAGTTTTTACCGCGACGTTGGTCATACTGAGTGTAAAACTTTTTAAAATCTTGTTGTAGGACTGATTGCTCTGCTGCACCTACGTGGGGTGTTTTAACTACATCAAGGTAATCAATTAATCTACGTAACTGATTACGTTCCATTTGATGCATACAATCATCGTAGGCATTTTGATCAAACCATTCCTGTAATTGTTCTCTATAGTAAGTCCTAATTGAATCCGGTAATACTAGGGGTGATTGAAAACTTGGGAAGCGTAAAATATTTAGTGTAAACGTAGGAAAGTCTTTTCCATACTCACGTTTCCAATTCATTACACATTCTAAAAAACTAACCAAACTGTCTAAGCATAATGCGTTAACGGTACACATCATGTGAAATCCTTCAAGTCTACCGTTAGTCAATATTTTTTCTACATTGTTGGCCCAGTTATCCCAAACTAGTCCATCACGAATATATTCGCTTTGTTGACTGATTGATTCATTACTAGTATACAAATGAAAGTGTTTGATCGAATGCGTTGCATCAATTAATCGATCAATTAGCTCATCCTTGGCACCAAGATTGCTGTTCATAGCAAACTTCATATCAGTGTCATTGTTTTTAAACCAGTTTAATAACTTCCACGTGTCGCCTGACATAAGCGGCTCGCCACCCGTTAGTCGCAGTTCTTTTAGTGTTCTATGGAGGTCTGATTCCCACCATTTAAAGAAGGCATCCACGTAAGGATTGCTTTCATTAAAGCGATAAAGTTGACTGCTATCATGACCGTGAGTAAAATGATTTCGGCCATCACTAACCAACCCTGTGTAAGGGCCGTTGCGATCCAAATCATTAACCCAAGTTGAACTGAAAGCAGGGTTACAGTAAGAGCAAGCAAAATTACAGGTACGATCGAATGCAATTTCCAAAGTTTGTAAATCCACGTCTGCATCTGCTGGAAGGTTATATGCTTGATCCAGGTCTTCGTCTGAATAGATAACTGTTTTATATACTCTATCACTGATGTTGTCACGGCCAATGTCCTCTATTTTCCAACAATACTCACAACCGCCTGGGCGTTCGCCCTGTTGCATTTGAGCACGTTCTTTTTTCTTTGTTAGTGTATTATGTAGTGCTTTAGGATTATTTAGTATATCTTCTACTGCAACTTTATGTGGCAGTGGGTGATGGCAACTTGTAGTCTGTCCTGATCCCAACCATATGGTAGCATTGTACCATTTGGCACCACAAAATGAGTCTGATTTAATATCGATTACTCTACGTTTATATTCTAAATCTGTTTCGTTGTTGAGTCTTGGCATATTTTTTTAAGTAAGTTTACACTTTTTATATTTGTTGATACTATCGATAATTTAAATAGTTCTTCCGGAACTATTACTTTTTTCACAATTTTGATAATGATATTGGCCAATTGGATTAAATCCAAGGGTTGGGCCAAGTTCGGACAATGTCCAGCGTGTGATTCCTGTGCTTTCTATCCATTGCCCTAGTTCTAATAAATGATTGATATTGTCACGTTGTAGTACGGTGTTTATTTGTATACAGGAATACCCGCCATATCGATCAGCTAATGTGTTTATATTTTTAACTATTTTTTCCCAAATACTATTTTTTCTTTTAAATTAATTTTGGGCATAGTATCGGCATTGGCTCCAAAATTCCTTCATTTCGGGGAAGGTTGTTAAAAAATCAGTATTCCGTCGTTTATCGTGTTCGTTAAAGAAACGATAAAAATCTGCTCTTTGTAGTTTAACATATTCTGGATCAAGTTTGCTACCTTCTTTCATCCAATCTATGTCACGACGCATACGTTGTACTTCGTAATCTTTAAAGCCTTGAAATGGCTTGTCTGGTGTTTCTAAATGTAGTTCCATCCAGTCTGCTACACGTTCTAGTACTCCTACATAGACTTCTGGGAGTATTTGTAAACTTTGCCAAGAAGGTTGGCGTAATAGTGGTGTATCAAACCAAACACGTTGATAAGTTGTGCTATAAGACTTGCGGAGGTTAAGAATCCATTCTAACTGTTGCTGTATGCCCAACACGCTTAGATTATTCATTGTAATAATAAATGTAAGACTATTGCGATATGGAATCTCGTGTAAGAATCTATGTACATTATTTTGCATACGGTGAAAGTTTAGTCCGTGTCTAATGTACTCAGCGTGTTGATATTTGCCGGAGTCTAAACTAACATACTGCATAAAGTGTTCTATGTTTGTGTTACATAATTGTTTAACATAGCCCAAATATTTTTCAAACAGGGAGTCATCTACTGAAAAGTTACTGGTTACATTTAGGTGTAGTTCGGGGTTGGGTAGAGCCAGGACATAATCAAATACCCGATAGGTATTTCGATCCATTAGTGGTTCACCACCAGTCATCCGGAAGTGTTTGAGCTTTGGGTACAATTCTGGCCACCACTGCCAGAAGGCATCGACATAGGGGTTGTCCTCTCTTGCAGGGATAGGACGATTACGACCCACAAAATGGCTGGGATCATTATGAGGACTTGATGTCGGATAGGCTCCCCAACGTTCAACCTCTTGTGCCCAGGAACTACTAAATTGTGGACTGCAATAGCTACAAGCGAGATTGCAGGCGTGATTAAAATTAACTTCAACATAACTTGGAATAACGTCATCTTCTTCTCCTGTGGAATTTTTAATTACTTCATAGTCTTCAGCAGCCCACGGTTCTCCTGATCGATAGTGTCGATCACTTAATTGATCGTGTGCTTCTATATTCCAGCAGTAACTACATTCACTAGGTTTTTCATTCTTAAGCATGATAACACGTTGCTGTTTCTTATGCTCAGTATTATGTAATGCGCCAGGATTATCTTTTAATGCGTCAGCATCAATTGGATGTAGGGGTGGATGGTAACAGGAGTTATTAAGTCCTGTGGGCAAGTGTAGGCTCACTTGTTTCCATTTAGCCAAACAGAGTGCAGGACCTAGATTCTCCTTCATCCACTCAGCTGATGCCATAAAATCTGATTTACTCACGGATCATTGGTCCTTGATTACGAAACTGACTTTTGTAATGATGTTTAAAAAACTTACTTGCATCCGGATCCATATCAACAATAGGTAGTCCTAACTGATGACGCAGTATATCCCCTAACTCACTGCACCGATCAGTGTCTTGATCCTCTGCTCCGTTGTTTTGCCAAATTTGTTCTAGTACAGAAAAGTCCTGTACTACTCGATAGTCCCACTCGGTCAGCATGGTCATATAAGTACCTGTTCTAGCACCCAAGATACTATAAAAACCGTTGTCAGCATCGGCACCAACTGATTGCCAAATACACAAGTGATCGTAGTTGCGGCCATGCACACGTGATTCAAACTCTTGTAGCGTGGGCTTTGCTCCGCGATCTAAACACATCTTAACACCTTCACGGAAGCCAGCACGCCAAGCCTGGAAAGGAGTAGCATTAGGATAGGTAGTTGAATAGCAGTCACTCATAGCCCAGTAGTTAGGGTAAAAACAAAACTCTACATCGTTTTCTGTGGTGCCGTCACTAGCTTCGTGTGTACGCATACTGTAGACGAAGTCTCGAGTCCAGCAACTTAATCCGCCATTGCCATACATTAGGCCATTAATAGCGTTACGAGCCCGCCAACGGAATACACAATCTTTATTTGTATCGTCTAGTGCCAGCTGGAGATTAAAGAAATTAGGATCTGGGATATTGTCACCGTCAATAAGAATAAAACGGTCAGTGCTACTTTCATCAGCGGCGGCTTTGTGGGCGGCGTCTGACCCTTTAACACCATCCACACGACGGGCCCAGGGAACCATATTTTGTATATGGATCCAATTTTGTTCTTTATTTGGTTCATCATAGGTTAGGTAAATGCAGTCTAAATCTGCTACGTCAATTATTTGGCTCATAGTATTCTACGTTATTATATACTTCATCTGCTTCTATTACAAGTCCTGCGTGTCCTGCTACTGTAGGAAATCCCTTTGTAGATTTTTTAAGTCTGACACGATATTTTGAATTATGTTCAATTTTAACTAGTTGTCCTTTGACCACACAATACCGAAAATAGTTATCATATTCTTCTTTTGTTACTACAATATACTGAGTTGATTCTGGGTGTTGTTGCATACTACACATTGTAATATCACCATCATCATTATAATGCAATCTATATTCAAGTTGTGTTGATATTTCGGGTTTTACCTCTGCCCAATATGCTTTAAGTTCTTCTGGACTCATAATATTCAATTAGTTCTTTAGTGCAGTAATTCTTATCGTAGTAATGTACAGGGCCATATTGGTTTAAGTTATTGATTCGAATAACATCACCGTCTCGTTCTGTCATAACAGTTTCTAACCAACTTTGTGTGTCCGACCATCCATTGAATCCAGACTTCATATGTACAAAGTTTATAAAGTCCATACTAGGCATTGTGCAGGTTTCTTCACCAACCATTAGTGCAGCTAATGCGTATAGCACATCTGTACTGGGTTTGTCTTCAACGCATTTTTTAAGACCAGTTTTTACATATTCCCAATACTGCTGTATATAACGTGCGGCTTCAAAAAAATTGTGTGCGTCTTGACTATAGCGGAAATACATTAGGCCGTTGTAGACATCCGGTAACTGATTAGCATCAAACAATTCCCGATACTTGCGTATAGTTCCATTGATTCCGCCAAATGTTTTAGCACCTGTGCTTAAACAAACATTCCGTAATCTAAATGCAGTCCACCAATGTTCAATACTTCTTGTAAACAATAAATCTGATTCTAATTTAATAGTCTCTTTAAAAGGCGTAAGACGAAAGACTTGCCATTCGTTAGCAAACTTTCTATCAGAGGAAGTGTCATTATAATCGGTGGGCAGATCAATAATATAATCAAAAGTATTACGATGAGAGTCATTTACTTTCTCCTTAGTGGTTGCATCAACAATTACCGCATACCGGTTATTCTTCTGCGTTGCCTTAATGTTAAGTGCCTGCAGGTAAGCAAGCTCCAAATAATCCACTGCGTCTGTGTTTTGTGCAAAGGTAACAAATCCTTGTTGTTCTTTATGTTGGCTCAACTATAGCCTCCACTAATTGTTCAAATTCACTACTTTGTAAATACCACTTATCCATCACATGTATATTTTGGTATGGCACCACTGTAGCTGTTTCGTTGTGATGTACGTGTATAAAATTATCCTTTAATATTATACGTTCAATTTTCTTTTCTAGTGTAAACATGCGCCAAGGAATGCCTTGGTCTTCATTTAAGGAATAACCACTAATGATATTGTTAGCTATAGCAAATGCATAGTCATTACGGAAATTTCCTTCACGAATATTGTACAAAGCACGATAGTAGGCGTAGTTCCGTTGAACTCGCCCTACAAGATCAAAAAATAACCTAGCACGTTCTGTTTTTCTAAAAAGGACTACTGTGGCCCAAATAAACGGAAGGCTTGTTTCACCCATTAGTTCATAACTTGGTCCTTCGGGTGTTGCATTGTGGTGCATTAACCGATAATCAAAATCTGTAGCAAACAATTTTAATAGGCTATCATCCAATACAAGATAATCAGTATCCAGTAAAACTGTTTCATCGTAGGGACTGAGATCATAGGCTAAATGTCTACCAAGATTTCTCCAGCGGAACGACATATCTTCTGTTTTAAATGTGTCGCCCTGTTTTTCTATTCGAACAATATGATCGTATGCAAACTTGGGTGTGCTATCTAAGTCAGTGATCAGTGTAATGGGTAAATTTAATGTGTGGCCAATCAGTCGACTTGTTTGATCTGCAATAGCAACATAGTCTATGGTAGTATTAAAAGCAAATACTACTACACCTCTAGACTTTACGGATTCGTTTGAGTTCATTATGTTCTTGATGCCATCGATTCATTACTAGTTGATAGTGTTCTTCACATAGTGTACGAAACTCGTCACGTTCAACTTCAATGGGATTATGATATGTGTCTTCAATATACATTGTAGTATATCTATATGTAGCTACAAATGCCAACAGTTCAGGAGTTACTTTGAACAGGCCACCGTTATATGCAACGTGCAAATCGGTTTGGATCTTCTCGCGAAGAATCTTTTTGTTGATCTGATAATCAGTTGCCCGACGGATTTCGTCAGTAATTTTTTCGAGTTCGCTCATATAGAATAAAAGGTGTAGATAGTTATTATACTATACTACACCCCGGATGTCAACTTAATATGGATTAAGCGATTGTTACTGTACCCCAAGTGTTAGTTAGGTTAGTTGTTTCTGGATATACCACGTCAATACGATGGTTTGGGGTAATGTTAATTGAGTCGTTAAACTGAGCACCCAATGTTGGGTCAGTACGTGCTGCACTATAGATAGTCACGGTGAATGTAATAACGCTACCAACGTCAGCATGTGCGCCCTGTACACCATTTGATTTCACCGCCAAAATTACATAATCTCCGGTGTAGCCAGAAGTAGTTGATGTGATTTGCGTCAATGTTTGATTGGTTGTAGTTAATTGGTAGTACCCGATGTTGGTTGCGTTGGTGTTGACTGTTCCACCTGTGCCACTACGTCCGCCGCCTGTAGCGGAACGGAACGCTGGATAGCTTACCAAATTGGTACTGATCAATGTTTGTAGATCAGTTGAGCGTGCTGTGCCGTCACCTACTGTGGTACTTGTGAAAATAAAGTTAAGTTGGCCGCCAGCATTAAAGAAGTAGCGTGCAGCATCGCCCGAACTAAATGTTGCTGTACGAGTAATTGTATATGTTTGGGCAGTAGCACCGTTTACTGCTGTAAAGTTTGGACTGAATACTGAACCAGTAGTTGTAGAACCTTGTGAAGCAAAATTTGAACGGTTTGTGTAAGCAGTATTGACGTTTGTGGATAGTGTACTTAGGTAGTTGATAGTTTGTCCACTAGTAATACTACCACTGATGCCGGATCCGCTACCACTTTGGTGTGTTAAAACACTATTTAATGTGTTAATTAAACTAGCCCATTGTGTGGCTGTTACTAAGCCGCTACCAGATACTGCTGATATCGCAGTTTGTCCGTAGCCAGCGTTACCTGTGCCAGTGGACCAAACGGTGTTTAACTGGTTTGAACCGTTGACAAAACCATTATAATCTGATGCAGCAATTAAGCCACCTTGTGAGTACGCCATATTTTTCTATTCCTGTGAATATATTTATTTACTTATTTTGTTGCTAAAATTGATTTTATGTCGTCAATTTGACCTTTTAATTCTTTAATAGCTTCGACCAATAGTGCAGATAGTCGATCATACTTAACAGTTAAGTATTGTGGATCAATCGGGGCCGGCGCAGTAAGTTCTGGTAAAATACGTTTAGCATCTTGAGCACTAATACCAACATCTCTACGTACTTCATAACCCAAACCTTGTGCTATCTCGTTTGGTTCGTATATGAATCCTGTCAATGATAACACCTTATCCAGGGCATTGTCAATCTTACTGACTCGTGTTTTTAATCGATCGTCCGAATAATTGGATGTAATATCGCCCGTAGCGTTTATTGATCCGTTTACTGTTAGGCCAGCAAAAGTTGGACTATTACCTGTGCCAACTGCTTGTCCAATGCTAACTGTAACAGCACCAGTTGATCCCGATAGGGAAACTCCTGTACCAGCTGATAAACTAGTAACTGCGCCGGAACCGGCTAAACTAACAGTTACACTACCGCCTAGAGCGACTGTTCCGCCACCAGTTAAACCTGTACCTGCTGTAACTGTAATAGAGTTGTTAGTTAATGCACCGTTTGGAATACTGCTAAAATTTGTACCGGTTAGGGTTGGTGCTGCTCCGCTAGCAACACTTTGATTTAATGTGTAGCTACCAGATAGGGTCAGTGTGTTAGAACCATTGTTGACGCCAGTACCACCATAAGTTGGTGAAATAACGTTGGCATGCCATGTTCCTGCTGTAACAGTACCGATATTAGCTAAAGTCAGTGCTGTTGTTAAATTTGGTTGTACCGCGGTAGTTAGTGTACCTGCCAGTGTAGTAAATGCACCAGTACTTGGTGTAATATTGCCAATTGGTGTATTATTAATAGACGAGAACGATGCAGATCCACCAATTGTTGCAATAGGCGATCCGTTGTAGTAGCCTGATCCATTTATGTTAGTAGTACCTGATAGTGTTGTGGTACCGTTAGTATTTAAATTAGTAATATTACCTAGTCCAGTTATGTTAGTCTGACTAGGTGTTAGTAGTGTTCCAGTAAATCCAGATAGTGCTGTAAATACCTGGGACGTCATTGTTGTTGCGCTGACTGTGGTTGCTGAAACGTTTCCGTTTAAAGTTCCATTGAATGTACCGTTGAGTGATCCAGCATTAACTGTTGATGCTGTAACAACTGTACCGTTAATTGCCGCGCCAGTAATTCCAGATGCGCTGTCTCTCAATACCAGTGTGCTAGGTAAGGCGCTAGCACTTTGAGTATTCAATCCCAGTGTTTGGGCAACAGATAAATTAAAATTAAGACCTGGTACAATATTAGTGAACCCAGGTAGTGTAGTAGAAAATGTATCTTTAGAAAATACTGCGTAAATGGTACCAGCAATGATAAACTGTATTACTACGTGTGTACCAGAACTGGTATCAGTCATTAGAACTGGGAATGTTCCTGTGTTGCCCGTAGCAGGTGTACTCGGAGGACCAACTACAAGGAATCCTGTACCAGTATATACTTTTAGCTGTTGATTAATAGTATCAAACCATAAGTCGCCACCGAGGGCACTTAGGTCAGTTGGTGCTGTACCCGACGATGTTGCACCGGTTGAAATTTTCCAACTTGTACCAGACCAAACACGCAGGACGTTGTTGGTAGAATCCCACCATAGTTGTCCTTTTAAGGGACTGGGTGGACTTGATGTATTAGAGAAATTCTCTAACATTTTAACAAAGTTTTCGTTTAAAAAAGCTCCGTAGCCGGAATAGTCTCTACCAATTAAGGTTAAACTGGAACTGGTAATATCAATTGTTCCATCAGAAACAGTTGATAATAATGATCCGTTAGTTAAGTTAATTGTATAAGACACGCTTTATCCTTTGAATACTGTTATATTTAGTACATTTTTTGTATGTAACATAGGGCATAGAATGGTGGTAAAGTACTAACTGTAATAGGATTACCAACACCTGTATTAGCAGTTGTACCAGAATATGATCCACTACCACTGAATGTATGTGCATGGCCCGAGTCTGTAATACCTGTTGTTACAGTTCCAGTATAGCGTTGTGTTGTTTGATATCCGCTATCTCCAACTAAATCGTTACCTGAGTTTACTGATCCTTGACCGCCAGGAGTATATATTGGATGTCGATGTCCAGGATCATTTATTGCTGCGGTGCCTGTATTTGTAGTACCGGTAGTTGTAACTGTACCGCTATAGGTATGTGAGTGTGCGGGTAAATTAAGATTAGTTATAGTAATCCCAGCACTAGTAGCTCCGCCAGTATTGCCAACTGTGTATGATCCACCTGCACCAATGATGAATTGACCACGTAAATCTGGAGTTCCGTTAGATCCGTCACATAGTTGCCAACCGGAAGGAATTGATGATGTTATACCTCCCCACATAATAATCATACCACGTGGTAGTACACTTTGTACAAATGCTGTAGTTGCTACTGCTGTGTTGCTGGTATTGTATGGTAGGGTAGCGGCACCTATTACACCTGAGTTTGTTGGTAAGTATGCGGCTACGTTGCTGTTGTTATAAACGTTGGCAGTCAAATTAGCAATTTGTGTCTGTTGACTGGCTGCGTTAGCTTGCCACGCCACAGAAACGTTAGCAACATTGGAATTAATAGCCGATACATTTGATGCCAATGCTGTGGTCAATAATTGTACATTTGAATTAATGTTAGTTAAACTGGTTTGAGTTGTTGACGCTAGTGTTGAAACGTTAGAGTTTATTGCAGCAACGTTATTAACTAAATTAGTGTTAACTGTGCTAATCTGAGCATCAGTATAAATTTTTATATTAGCGTTGGCAGCTATGATTGAAGTATTGACCAATGACAAGTTAGCCTGTGTTGCCACTGCCAGTGCTGACACGTTTGCATTAATACCTATGATTGTTGGGTCAGTTGGCAAATAAGCAGCGGTATTAGAATTTGTGTAAAATTGTCCAGGGCCATTAAACAAACTATTATTAATAGTCAGTCCAGAATAGACCGTTGGGAAACCAGTAATAGCCGGGGATGGAGTAAAAGCGCCATCACTGCTGAGTGTGGCTAGAGTAACGTTGCCGAACTGTAGTTTTAAAATATTGTGTGTTTGCCCAACTGCTACTGCATCGTTGACTGTAACAGGAATTGCACCGCTAACTCCCTGTGCTTTGGTATAGATTGGGCCAATTAATAACCATGTAGTACCATCATAAAAATAGTATTGATTAGTTGTTGTGCTGAACCAAGTATTTCCAGAAACTGCATTAACTGGCTGGGAAGCAGAAACGATAAGTCCATTAACTGGCAAATATCCTTCTGTTGTGAATACGTTTAGAGTTTGATCACCCTTGTTAAACCAAAGCTGACCTTGAAGATTTGTTCCTGACGGTGCAGAATTACTAGCAAAACTTTCTAATAATTGTAGCAAATTTTGATCTAGATATTGTCCGTAACCAGTGGCATTAGGTCCTGGTAAAATAAGACTAGTGGTAGAATTAAAACCACCATCTGGTATGGTAATTTGTACGGATCCGTCGCTTGTTGTTATTGTATATGACATTTTATCTATCGCTTTTACTTATTTATCGCTAATTCAGTTATGTATTGAGTCCAACCAATGAATATGTACCCGGAGTTTGGAAAATGTGTACGATATTCGCAGAGAAATCTGCATTTGTTACAATGTTTATGCTGTCCCCGCCTTGAAATAATGGTTGTCCAGTTGGGCTTACATAACCAACATAAACTCCACCCGATCCGCCCTGTCCGCCAGGTACGATGCCCGAGTGTTCGTCGCCACCGCCACCACCCCCAGTGCCATTTACTCCATTACCGCCATTACCTGAGCCGCCACCGCCAAATCCACCTTGACCGCCAGGACCTGTACCGCCAGAACTTTGATTTCCGTAGCCGCCACCGCCCCCACCGCCTACTGAGTAAGATTGACCAACAACTGTAAATATTGCACCATCACCACCATCACCGCCTTGGTTACCGTTAGAACCGTTGCCTGCGGTAAGATATCCTCCCCCGCCGCCGCCGCCAGCTTGTCCGTAACCTTGCCAGACACCCACACCGCCCGGGTTTCCTTGACCAGGATATCCTTGCCCACCTGAGGCTGATTGAACGTATCCTGAGCCTCCTCCGCCAGATCCGCCATTTGCTCCCGGGCCATTTTGTGTAGGGCCGTATCCGCCATGGCCACCACCCAAAGCTAATAGTCCTGCTATGTGTGTTTGACCGTTTAAGGGACTGCGGGTGTTCCAAACAACATTGCCACTAGAATCAATTAGAGCTGCTGCTACGCTTGCAGGACCCTCATCATTTGTTGCTGTGATGGTTATAGTGTTTGTTCCTGGTGGAAGTGATACTGTAGTGGATGCTGTATTCCACCATTGATCTTCACTCAGGACAGATGATCCGCCGTTGAAGCTAATACTGTTAGTGTGATTATCTGCACTGGTTATTAGTGTGTATGTCCCACCATTTGCCAAATAAGTTGTATAATTTAATGTAATTGTTCCAGCAGGAGCACCTGATGGTGGATTAGAATTCCATACTCCGTACTGATTTAAAAATCCAGTATATACCGGATAAGGTGCTTCATATATTGTTTGATCTACGGTGTCAACTACTAAGCTAGCAGATCCAAAACTAGAATTGCCACCATTGTTATCTTGTGCACCACCTGCGCCAACTACCACAGTATATGTAGTATTAATTGCTGAGATGACTGTGCTCGAGCTATAGACTACTCCGCCAGCTCCTCCTCCGCCGCCACCTTCGTATCCGGATGGGCCGCCTCCGCCACCGCCTCCACCCACTACTAGAATCTGTGCAGTAACAGGATCAGGTGGCCAAACACGTACCCAAACGCCATTTTGATTTTCCCACATGCCTTTGGCTTGTGTCCATGTACCGCCGTTATCAACCCACAGTCCTTTTACCGGACTCCATGTGTTGTTATTATTCACATAGGGTTGACGTGACATTATTATACCTGGAACCAGAAACTATATGTTGGGGTACCGGATGGTGGATTACTTGATACAGTATAAGTAACTTGGTTAGCTATCGCTGTTTCCACAAATGCTGTGGTCGCTATCCGTGTGCTGTTATCTCCCGCTGTTGGGGTGGGCGCTTTTGGTGTACCGGTAAATGTTGGACTTGCAATAGTAGCCAATGGTGCTACAGCAGTTGCTAGATTAGCCGCAGTACTAGTTGCCAAAAGAGCAATACTATTGGTCAAGTTAGTGTTTACCGTATTTAAATTAGAAGTTTGTCTAGCATTTAAGGTATTAACATAACTAACTACACCGGTATTGGCTGTTACAATAGCATTGGCCAATGCAAGTTCGTTCGCATTGTTGATCTGTATACTGTTTGCCAAAACTCCTGTGTTTGATACTAATGCAGAAATAGCCAAGTTAGCAGCTGTGATATTGGCATTGGTACTTGTTTGGAAAATAACAGCATTGGCATTGATATTGGCTACGTTAGCCGTCATGTAATTACCAGTATCAGTACGTAATTGATTAATTCCAGATGTCAATGATGAATTAACAGAAGTAATTATTGTATTAACATTGGCAATATTGTTATCAACATAATTTTTTGTAGCTATTTGATATGGAGTTGTTGGATCATTTAATACGGTAATTAACCCCGATGATCCACTGACTTCTAATGCCTTAACATTACCAACTGTTGAATTTACATAGATATCAACGTTGCCCAAATATGCACGATTATGTAAAATTAAATTATTGTTGCTGGTAAAGTGAATGTTTGCATAAGCAAATGCAATATTTCCACTTAAATTTATATCATTATATGTTTTTGTTCCAGAACCTAAATTATATACGCCGGTAGTATTTGGAACAATAGACTGCGAATTTAACTGTGCATTTACTGTAGCAGGACTATTGAATGTTGAAGTACCATTGGTTGTCAATGATTGATTTATTACAACATTGTTAGCAACGTTTAATCCGGCGGTGATTGTAGTAAAGCCGTGGTATTGATTGGGTAACGTGAATGCGCCACTACTCGTGATAGATACCAGCTGACCCTGTGCGTACTCACTCGATACTGCGTGTGTTGTGGGGAAGCTATCAGTTAGGGACTCAATTTGAATTCCGCTAAGTCCTTGACTTACTGAATATGCTGGTCCAATTAGTTGCCAGTTTGTACCATTCCATTGTTTAGTCTGTTGATTAACCGTATCATACCATTGGTCGCCAACATTGTCAGCTACCGGAGCAGAGCTAGCGTTAATGCGCTGACTCACTGGATACCAATTTGATCCATCATAAACTTTGATTATTTGATTAACACTATCGTACCATAGAGTTCCAACCAGCGGAGTATATGCTAGCGAACTGATTGTTGGCGGATTTGCGTCAGCAAAGTTTTCTAATAACCTAACAAAGTTATCGTTTTGTGTTTGACCGTAGTTAGTGTAATTACGACCAATTAAGGTTATACCAGTATTGGTATTAGTGGTACCATCTTGTACTTGTGTTAAAACGTTTCCGTTTGTTAAGTTAATAATGTAACTCATGATATTATACCTGACTGCTTAAATTTGTTAGTGTTTGAATTCGAACAGTATAGTCAATTTGAATTAATCGATTCAGTGATTTTTGTACAGGCATAAACACCACGTGTGTTAGTAGTAAACCTGTTGAAGTTAATCCTGAGGTGCCATCTGTTGAGCGGCCACGTAGACCCAACTCATCAAATACAAACTCGCCGTTTAAGTTTTGGCTGTTGTCAAAATTTAACTGTCCGTTGGGCTCACCGTAGTCTAACAAACAACTGACTAAAATGTCTGTATAAACTGTACCAGGAATATGTGTCACAGTCATGTTGTTATTAGCAGGATTTGGATTTGCAGCACTAGTATTATCAACAATTTTACTGTATGTTGGATTATAGAGATTAGCATTTTGACCTACTGTATTTGTAGGCAGATATGTGATAATACCCGTGGGGTCTACTGAAGTACCACCGTTACCAAAATCCATTTCGTAAATAAAATTTTCGCCCTTGTTGGCAATTGACCAAGCCAACGCCTGACTCATGTTTTCATAGTGGATTGCATTAGGCTTGTCAATAAAGACTTCCTTAGTCTCAGGATCAAAAATTTTGATGTGTCCACGTACATAAATTCCAGTATTTTCATCTGGACGTTTTGTTGTTTTTTCCACTGCTTTTTCCTCTAAATTTTGTTTGTTATCTGTATTTATCATGGGGTCGTTCCTGGTATAGCATAGTAGCTTAGGCTAGCTTTTAAGAAAGTAGCTTGTGCGGTAGTACTTGAATCTAAACTAGAATTAGCACTAGTCCAAATATTGCTGGTTGCTAAGACTGTGTTAGCCGCAATAGTCACATTACCAGCTGAATTTACTGTACCTAAAATAGATGCACTTACTACGTTTGCACCTGTAGCAGTTACACCGTTAACAGTAATGGTATTAGCTAGTGTGCTGATATGGCCAGCAATAAAAATAACTGGTACAGTATTTCCTGTAGTATTTCCCAAAACACGTAGATTTGCTGCTACCGCGGTGTTAGCAAAGACTTGGTTAATGTAATCACCAACGTTAGCTGTTATATTGGCACTTACTCTTAGTTTGTAACTTACATTTCCTGTTACAGTATAGGTTTTATTGTATAAGCCAATATTTGCAGGAGTTGTGTAGCTGCCCGGAACCATTTGTTGTATACTTGCATCTACCACGCGGCTATTGGCCAATTGGATTGCTGGAGTATATGTTCCATCCACACCACGACGTATCTGTGCCAGGGTATTAGCAACAACCTGTGTGATATTGGCAGAAATATTTGCAAATGAAGTGCTATAGACGTTTCCTGTAACTAGATAAAGGTTGCTAGTGTGAGTTATCAAAGTATTAACAGGAATACTAGCATTAGCTGTCCAAGTAACCGGAGTTTCTAACGCATAGTTTCTCCAGTAGGTAATTCTTTCGCCGTTGATAATAACAGAACCCGGAGTGTTTAGTGCTGGATTTGGTTTGGGCAAGTTTGCAGCGTTAGCGACTAAAATACTTGTGTCTGTTAAGCGTAGATTTGATGCTAGAGTAGTAACATTGGCATTAGCAATTCTGTAGAACTGCAAATTGCCAGCGATTGTATTAAATTCTCTAAATGCTACATTAGCAGTATCATAGACTGTTAGATCCAAACTATCACGCATGTATCCAGGAACCAATTCTTCTGGTGCATGACTACTAAAGTTGCTGATATAAGCACCACCGTCGATGTTAATATCATAAGGATTAATACCTAAGGTATTACCATAGAAACTTTGTATAGTGGTGTCAAATACATTTCCAACAAATGTGTTGCCGTCGACCTTAACTCCTGGATATTCTATCCCCCACTGAGTCAGAGCAAGATCAACATTTCCATTGAATGCAATTATACGATCGTTGGCATTGTTAAAGCTACTAGAACTAATAGTCGACACATTAGCAAATGGGAAGTCAACGTTTGCATCAATAGTAACAGTATTACCTACAAGATACAGGAGACCATTATTAACAATAATAGTATTGGCAGGAATTGTTTGTCCAACATTTGCACTGGTAATATTACTCCAGAATACAAAAGTATTAGGAGCAGTATAGTTAACACGATCAAACTTAATGGTCGTATTAATTGTTCTAACCACGTTATGACCCTGTTGATTTCCATCATACACGTTTCGTAAAACCGCGTATGCGCTAGCGCCAGTACCTGTGCCATTTATTACAACTGTTGGTGTAGTTGTGTAGTTGTTTCCTGCGGCGGTAACAATGATCTCGCCAATACCGCCAGAGCCATTGAGTGTTGCGTAAGCCACTGCTGCATTAGCTACAGTTCCGTCGCCACCGACAATACTAATCTGAGGCGGAGATATATATCCAGTACCGGGGGTTTCAACAACAATCGCCACTACTTGAGATTTATAATTGTTATACCAAGAACTGTATACACTATCGGTAGTGCTTAATAATGCTGTGTCATATGACTGTTCGCCACTTGGACTACGATACACAGATAAATTGGCATCCCAATATGGTGGCAAATCAAAGTCACTCATATCGCCCGAATATTGATCGTTGCCTTGATAATCTACAACGAACTGTCGAACAGTTGTACGATATGGTTTAATTTCATTAATGTAATCTAAGTAGTACTGTTGATTATCAGCAATATAACTTGGGAATTGTGCCAGTGCGCGAATATACTGTTTTGCACTTAGGAAACTTGTTTTAAATACCCAATCTAAATTCTTTTGTTCAGTCAGTGCATACTTGACCATTGTAAAGAACAATTGATTATAGTTGCTGGCTAGGTCATTGATAAAGATATCATTTTGAATTGCTAGAGCTAACTCTCGCATTTCAAGTGCAGGTATTGTGCCAGTTGAGAACTGTATAGTACCATTCTGTATACCCACTAATGTTGTGGTTAAGTCGCTGTTGACATAGTACACAACAAATTGATCGTTACCATTGTTTAATACTTTAATGTATTGTCCAGCAACTAAAGTTAATTTACCATAATCTAATAGATTGCTGACTGTAACATCTGGAGCCACTGTATAATCGTATCCAGTTTCATACCAATCAGCATAATTCCAATAATGGTTTGTTTTATACCTCTGTACTCGACTTAAATTCCATTTGCCAGTGGTAGGAGTATTCCAAGTGTATATGGCCCACTTATTATGGTTATTGGTGTCAGTGTTGACGAGAACTGCGTACCCTGTAGTTATTAATCCAGTGTCGATGTAACTTAATTCGCTGTAAGTATCTACAGTTAAACTATATGCGCCTGCGTTAGGACCCGGCGGATTTTCTTGGCTGTTTAGTGTCGTCAATAACTTATTTTCAATTACTGGATAAGCTATTAAGACATCATTTACATAGGTAATATAGTTGCTTCTTGCTAGAGTCTGGTCAATAAACATACTTTGACGAGGACGAATCTGTATACCATAGGCCTGTGCTGGTGTTAATGCAGGATCTGGAACTGGATTACCCGCACTATCTTGCCCTGCTAGGCTGTCAACTAGTTTGCGTTCAATTACTGAAGGAATTTGGCTGATAGGATTGCCTTCTTGTACCAGTGAATATTCACTGTGTATCAATCCCATTGAAGCAATATTTTTACTATCAATATGCAGAACACTATTTTGTCCAACTAGGTATTGATTAATGTTATATAATGCTATGGTATCATCACGCAATACGGTTGCATAAGGAATTCCTTGGGCCTGCGGATTTTTAATTGCAATAGCAATATTGTAAGCACTATTTGATTTACCAGCAGAAGTATTAATAGAAGTTTTATTTACTACCCAGAAATAATATGTTACTGTGACATTACCCGACGGGCCAACACTTCCATAGGTAGAGTATGCTGTGTCATCTGGGTACAGAGGAACTCCGTCGCCCACGGTAGCTACATACTGACTAGGCAATACAGGACTTTCAACCCATTCACATACTAAAATTTGACTTCCCGGGAATGTTGCACCCCAGTTGTTTAATCTATAGATCAATGCATCTTGTTCATAGTTAATATAACGCACTTGATCAACATTCCACCAAATTTTGCCAACCTGTTGTGGGCCCCAGTAGAAGTTTGTTTGCGTTTCTCCAGTGCCAGCACTATAGTATGCAGGGTCTGTAGTCAATTGATAATCAATGTCTTGACCAACTGCATTTAATACCTTGCCTTTGGCTGGATCAACAAAATCAAGTGCAGCTAAAATAACGTTATTCAGTTTATTATAGATAAATGTTCTATTAATGCTGGTGATATCAACACTCGGTTGTTGTTGTCGAGTGCGTGACCAAGAAGACCCATTATATGTATAGGTTGCCCATCCAGTTGCACTAGGCTCTAAGTCATTGGTAACCCATACTATGTCTCCGCTGACCCAACCACCATATGGAGGATTATTTCCAATGGTGTTAGAAGTTGCAAGCACCACTGATTGGAATACAAATACGGTACCAACCCCTGTAATAGCCCCACCAACTCCAATCAGAGTAGATGGATTTTGTAGGGTAACAGTCACGCTAGTTGAAGTTGGAATACCAGCTACTTGGTACAGCCCATCATACGCGGTGTTGAAGTTTTGCAGTACGATATAATCGCCAATATTAAAACTGTGTGTGGTATTAAAGACCACTTGTGCAAAATTATCAAGTGTATAATTTAATGTAGTTGCTGTAAGACCAGTGCTATTGACTCTAAACACGTTCCAGTTTGCATTAGCATCTTTAGCTACCCAAATTGTATTACCAGCTGATAATGTTGGAAGTGTAGTTACAGTTGTTATATCAAAAATTTGATAAGTAACATCGGCTAAATTTACATATCCACAGGTAGGCAAGTCTGCAGGATAAGTTACATTGTTTCGATTGTTGTATAAACTTGTAGTAGTGCTGTAGATATTACTTGCATTATAGACGTTAGATGTTGTAGTGTTACCAGTTACCGCAAGGTTAACAATAATATTTCCAGCATTGTAAGAATTATAAGCGGTGAATGCCACAGGATTAGTTAAGAACACACTTTGGTCTAATACAAATTCTGTGTACTGATTGCTAGTAATATCTCCGTATTGACCGACTTGGAACGCCCATTCTTCATAGGTACTGATAGTACTCTTTAAATTATCAAATGTGGCTTTAGTCAAAGAAGTTATTGCATTCTGTGTGCCTTTTTGTTTGATATATCCTTGATAGAATTTTGTTTGTGTTGGAATACTCAATCCCAAATTGCCCAAGAATGGTCGATCGCGGAAACCTATTAGGCCTGCGCTGAATGTTTGGAAGTTTTTATCCTGCGGAGGATTATCTACGTCGTAGATATTTTGAAATACCTGTGCATTGTGTCCAAAACTAGGTAGGAGACCTGTTTGAATATCCGATGCGCTGATCTGTGTCCAAGATGTCAATGAAAATTGTTGGCTAGCCACAATGTCGTTTGGTGCAGTATAGTAGTTGTTATTATACAGGACTATATCACCTTGACGATAATCTGTGCCTGGTTGCCAGTTTTTGATCTGTGGGTTACTGTAAATGTAGCCGGTTGCACTTATCGAACCGTCCCATAGGCCTGTTTTAGCACCAGATAATTTTAATCGATATTGTCGAGTGCCTTGACTTGGTACATAAATGATATCGCCAAAATTATCAACGTTGTCAAATATTAGTGTTGTTTCAAACTGAATTAAATTTAACTGTGCAAAGCCAATGCCTGTTAGGCCATTGAGTGTATTAATTTGAAATGCATTGCCAAAAGGTGTATCCTGTCTAAGTATATCAAAATTGTTACTCTTAATTGGTGCAAAGTTTGTGTCTAGCAATCGACTGTCGTTTGGCAGATTTGTAATTTCACCAACCACTGATCCATTGGCTTGGAATTTCAGTGTATCAAACACAGGATTTAAAACAATTACTGTACCCACTGACCAATTTTGTTGAACCCAGTATAAAAACTCTTGTACACTTAAAGTCCAGTCACGAGTCATTGATAAATCTGAATCAAATTGATCAAATACAAAACCTTGTTTTGTTAAGTAGCGTTGATAACTAACTAAGAAATCTGCTACTTGTTGTACTGTTGAAAATGTAGTTCCATATGGAATTGCCATTGTCGTAGTAGCGCCATCTTGATATATGGTAGCAGTCAAGTTGTTTGATTTAACTGTTGACGATTTACTATTAACAATACTTGGTAAAATAGTAAAGAACGGATAGGTAGTATCGTATCCTGCAACGCTGTACCCTGTAGCAGTTCGTGTTACAACCACTCCGCTATAGGTAACAACAGAGGAAGGCATTGGATCGCCAACATAGATATTAAAATTTTCGTTAGGTATGATAATTGACGCATTGGTACTGCCAGGACTAGTTTGTTCTGCTGAAACTGTAATTAAATTTTGATCAGTGAATCCGGCAACACGATACGCAAGCTGTACATTAAAATTACTAAAATAACTTTCTATTTTAGCAACAGGATCTATTCCAAGATTTTTAACATAATCACTGATCCAGTTGAGATAGCCCGCTGTTCGCAATACTGTACCAGGTTTAGTAACGGTATCTCCGTTAACTGTCAATAGACTTGGAGTAATTTTTTGATTAACTGAATTAGAAAATTGTCCGGTCACTGAATTTTTGTAAAATCTGCTGAGATCAATTTGTGTGCTAAAGTATTCTGCCGGACGTGCCAGTGCTAATGCTTGTTGTATAGCATAAGGATAATCGCTACTTCTGCGCCAGGCTGTTTCTACAGGACCTTGTTCTCCTACTTGCCAACTATTGCCTGCAGAACTGCTATTTAATATTCCAATAATGCCAATTCGAGTAGGATCTAATAAGTTGCCAGCAGAGTCTACTGGAATAAATCCTCGAGTACCAGTTAGGGTGCCACTGAGTCCAGGCCGTGCAAAACGTGTGTCATTGTAAGCGGTTGTGTTACTACCGTTCCAGATGTATCCTGTTTCAAGGTCTTCCCATAATGTTGTGTTACCGTTTGTATAAGGTGCAGGACCATATCGAGTTGACCACCAGGTTGGTTGTTGACTAAAGCCCAGCATTTCCCAAGGAGATAAATGTGGTTGATCTGTGTCAAACCAGTATTTGTAAACCGCACGCCAAGAACCTTGTAAATAACTTCCATCAACTGAGTCAGGGAATTGACTGTAGTTCCATGTCCACGGATTTCCTTGATTATAAGTGCTGTTAGTGGTATAGTCAACGCTGTTACTACCAACCCACTGTAGGAAATTCTTGGTTATTAATTGATTCCACTCCGACAAGCTGTAGTCAGTTGTGCGGAATCTACCAGGAACAGTATCATATAAATTTAAAACATTTAAGGTGTTGTAATCTGTTTTAAGAGTATTGTAGATACGTTTTTCAAGTTCTAATAGATACTGATCACGGAAATCACCAAATGCAGGAGTAATACTGCCATCATGGCCAAGTATTACTTGAGTCGTTGTTACATAAGTATCGTCAGTGTAGATAGAAGGAATAAACTCTTGATATAGTCCCAGCTTAGTTGGAGTTTCTGGTACATAATTTCCATCAGTATTTGAATAATCTCTAATGGTTATTACGTCTCCCACTTTAAGTGGCACTAGTATTACTACCGACGGGCTAACCGAGTCATAGTAGAAATCAATATGATTGGCTACTAGTTGCTTGCCATTTAAATAGACCAATACTGCTCGATTACTTAATTTAGTAACATCAAAAATACTGTTGATTTCATAAGCAGTTTGGCGTGCATTTAATACTGTGTATGTTGTGGTAGTATAATTGTTACCTTGTGGAACCATATCACTGTAGTACCAAGGGAACGTGTTGTTCTTAACAGCATTAATGTTGGATAAAATTGCGTCTACGCCAGCAGCCGGATCATTGTAATCCAATCCCTGTAGAGTAGCACACAGGCTCAAAAATTTATTTTTAAATCTTTGATATTCTTTACGTGCAAGAGTTATACCTTTGATATAATTAACTACAGGGTCCGACAAGAATGTCATGCCATACACTAAGGGACTACTTTGTTGTAGTATTGTGCCGCCTTGTGCTTTTAAATATTGATCTTGATGGGGTATAGATTCTGTTGCACTAATCGATGTATTTTCAATTAATTTATTATAGTGTGTGCGTAATTGCCCAAGTGTAATAGTTGTAAATGTTTCGTTTAATGGATTAAAGTCAAGATTCTCTGGAACTTCGTAGTAACCAAATGTACTTGTGGCTGAACTAAAAATTGCGACATCAATCTTGTCACCTGAAGCAGGCATGGTGTTTAGTGTAACAACATAATAAATTCCATAGTTAACTATTTGATAGTCGGTGTTAGGATTTAATAGTGTGTTGTTTAAGAAAACTTTAACATAAGGGATATTAGTTGATGATTCTGGCAGAACATCAATTTGCACAAACGCATAGTTAACACCATTAATTTCAGCAACATATCCATCAAAGAATTTAGTAATAACTTGATATTGCTCAGTAGGTTGAACTCCTGTGGTCCAATTAGTTAACTTAGTGGTTGCGGTTAGATCTATATTTTTTTGGATATAGCCCGAATCACATGCTACAGTTTCTACTGTACCGCTGTTGTTATAGGTAAATGTGCCTGTATCGTAAAAATTATTAAAAACTATATCACCAACGTTGTTAAAATTTTGATATGTTAAAGGAAAGCCCAATACAGAATCATTAGTTCCTGTGCCATGAGCATAGCCAAAGATTTTAGTTCCAGTAAACGTGCTTGATGGATATACAGTAGAGTCACTAAAACTATATCCATTAGTATCTATTAAATCAAACAAGGGTTCTTGATTAAGAGCTGTTTTTTCTTGACATTCGTGCCAATTGGTTCCATCGAACCAATAAGTTTTTCCACTGTTGGCACCTTGTGTTACTAGTACGTTTTCGCCAGTTACTACTGGATCATCACTGGTAGGTATTAATCTTAGATAAGGATTACCTGTCACACTATCAACCACTTCAAAATCAACTTGCCATATTTCATTACTGACAGTAGTATCGTAGTCGTTAGCAAAAATAACACGCATGCCTTTTACTAGTGGTGTACCGTCTAAAGTATAACTTTCTTGACCCTCAATGTTCACAAAAGCATCAGTTGAATCAAACGTAATTAAATCAACGTTTGCCTTGGCTTGACGACCAAAATTAAATAACTGTAGGTTAGGTTCAAATTCTATGATAGCACGGCGACCAGGAATATTAGGACCATAGTTAACAGGAGTTTGATTGTATTTTGATACAGCATTTAATACATCCACGTGGAACCAACTATTTGTTCGGCTCCATGCATTTCGATCTTGGCTGGCACGATTAATAGTAATATAATCGGCTGTAGTTAAAATCTCTGTGCCAAATGATTCTGGTACTACTAGTTGTGCTACAGGAACCAATTGGATGCTTGTACCAACACCTTCTACATAGTATTGGTTATTAGCATAGCTGGCAGGCACTACTAAACTGTCAAGTTGAATTTTTAATCCGTTAGTAAAAACTACTCCGTTCGGACTGGTGTAGTATTTTTGCCCAATGATATCCGAAGTGATGTTAATAGGAACAGTAGTATTGTCAACTATTTTAATTTGTCCAACAAAATCTGGATTTGCGCTGTCCTGATAATACAAGTAATCAGCCGCAGCAGTAACAACAGGCACAGCCAAATATTGATAGTTTGTGTTTAACCAAAATTGAGTAGATGCATAAGTTTTTCCTGAATCGACAAACACTCGTTGTTGTACTGCAACTGTACTGTCAGGCTGAACTTGAATTAGGTAATCGTTACCGCTAGGTACCAGATTGATTTTCCATGTGTTAGTAAGAGCAACACCAGTAATAACTGATCCAGCAGCAATAGGGCTGGTATTAACGCCAGTAAATGCATCAGGTATAGCCGGAGTCGTCCAGTACGCTGGATCTGTTTGATTATTGATGAAAATAAATGTTTTGTTTTGTAATTGATTAGTAACACCATCTAGGCCATCTGGAAAGTTTTTCAAAAACGTACTTAACAGTTGATTTTGTATGTCGGTGTAATTAAAGGTCACTGCGGCATTAACTGTAGCGGCAATTGGCATCTCTGTATAAAAGTCTTGTGCAGATGCTTTTGGTACATTAAAAATAATTTGACCATTATCGGTTCCATTATTTTGTACACCAAATATTTGACGTGTACTAACTGTACTAATATTAGGGTCAACACCACTGGTGCCAGGTTTAGTCTGTATCCAGAAATTGAATCCAGGTTGATTGACATTAAATGTGTAAGTACCCCCACGTGCCAAAGTAATTTGGATATCAGGGTTTGGACCAAGTCCGCTAAATGTGTATCCGTTGACTGATGTATTTCTAGTAACTGTGTAGGTTGCTAGATAAGGAGTTGAACCAGCAGAAACAGAAACTGCATCTGGACCGCCTGGGATCCAATAATAATTATTATAGTTTACAAATTTATCGTAGTCAAAATGCCCATCAAAATTATAGTATTCTGATGTAAACAATCTTTGTTGGTTGTTTGCAAATCCGCCAGCGACTGAAATATTTTGCAGGAAATCTTGGAAGGTGCTGTTTAATACCACATTTTGATTTGCATCTTTTACCACAACGCTTGGCTCAAGTTGATAATTTTGACGTAAGCTAGTTGTTTCAGCGACGTAGTTGTCACCCAATTTATATGTTGGTGCAAAGGTACGACCAATATATCCATTGACTGGAATATTAAATGCATCAATGGTCAGTTGATCAAGAGTCGCACCGAGGAATCGTTGATTGGTGGTTGTTCTAAAAGGACTAGGTAAAAAATTGATTGTATTAATTAAAGGCATTAATATGTACCTACTAAAGTATTTCCAAGATTAAGTTCTGCTGCAGTCACAGCACTAATAATATCCACATCGGCTACTGTTGCTGCTGAAGTAATAATTTCCCATGGCTCAGCGTTAATTTGGAAATAGTTACCAAATACTAGACTATCATTTGTTGGTACAATTAATACGCTGGCAATATTAGGAACTAGCGTTGTATGTAGGTATGCGGCTAATTCAGAGAAATAAAATGTTTCACCAAAGTCCCAATTGTTGACATTGAAATAGTCATTGATCGCAGCAATTACCTGACTCTTAACTTCATTAGCAGTAATGCTCACAGCAGGATTAATAACTACTTTAAATCTTGCTTGTAGGCTTGAATCTGCTTTGGCGCCAAATAATGGTTTAAATTGTGCAGGATTAAAAATTAATGAATCGCTGACAGTTTTAAAATTATCTAATGTGCTGTAGGCAATTTCTAAACTACTTGAAGTAGGTGGAGTTGGTTCTTTGACTGTGCCGGTCAAATCTTGTAGCCAATTTATGTATGATGTTGCATAGTCGGCTGTTAAGATATACATGTCAATTAAATTAACACTGGTAGGATCGATTCGATTGTTGCCAGGACTATTGTGTTTGTATTGGAAATATAAATTATTTCGGCTGGTTGCAACATTAGCCACTGTAGTATATAAATCTGGATTATCCGGTACACCAGTTAACTGTGTTTGAGGGAAAGCAACTATAACACTGGTAGGGTCTACGTAACCGTCAGTTTCTGTTATAACGTCGGTAATATTCCAAGTTATGTCAGTGCCCAGAGGAGTAACGTTTCCTGGTTTTGTGTTAATGTTTAGAATTTTAATAATATCACTGATGCTACTGCCAATCACGCTGTCGTAGACTTTGACTGTCGGATCAAAGTAAAACTGTGTTTGGCCCGCACTACCAAATATATATCGTAAATTTTGATATTGAATGTTATACAGTCCAGCAGTATACGTAAATTTTAATAGCCAATTAGTACTTGAACCAATTTGGCTTGGAGGAATGTTTACCCATATCTGATTAGTTTGATCGTAAGTCAGTCCAAAATTAACATTTGATTGAATCTGAGTAGCAATAGTACTGATCACATTACTGGTTAAGGCATTGCTGAGTTTAGGAATAATTGTTTTTACTACGGATCCGGTGGGAACAACCATACCAAAGTAGGTTTGACTATTTCCCACAGTATTAGTAACAGAACTGTAGAATGTTGTAGCATTAGCAAAGGCATTAGTTAAAAACTGTACACTTGCTCCTGCTGTAACATATTTCAAATTGCCGCTGGCCACAGGGCCAACATTGATTACGTTGCCATTATAAGTTAAATTACCATAGCTACTAGAGGTTGTATTTCCAGTCTGTACCCAAGTTACGTTGCTGTGTGTTGGTGTTAGTCTAGGATAGTTAGCGTAGTAATAGTTACTGATTCCGTTACTTGAAATGATTGGAATAATATCATTATAAATTGCTTTGTAAACATCGCTAGTAGTTAAAAAACTAAAAGTTGTACTACCAACTGTTGAGTTTGCTGACAGTATGCCGTCATCGCCAAAAATATTAGTTGAACTAAAACTGCCAGTTGGATCCAGAGTATCAAGATACAGACTCACACCTGAACTTAAACGGTTTACGGCTTTGATCTTTTGAATACTAGTAAAGTTTGTCAGTGGGAAGATTTGATAATCTTCCGATGTTATCATACGATTTTGTGTGTAGTAATTTTGTGGTGCGTAGGTCTTAATGCTAGCTAAACTTTGTGTGGCCGACGCATTGGTTACAGTATACTTTAAGCTGGCTGTGATAGTTAAAGTTTGAGTTACTCCGTGTAGATCAACATAAGGAATAGCAATGTTTACTCGAGCTAGATCATCGGGAGTAATTGTATAAGCGAGGCCGTTGCTGGTACGGAAATAATATCTAAATGCACCCTGTGGAATGTTTGCAAATGAACCATCACCAAATACTAGATTAACTTGGTCATTGTTTAATGTATTAACCTGATATAGATTTTTGTTAGTCAATTGATTGTAAATCACGTTGATACCGGGTAGTGCTGGAACCTGTGTCCATAAGGTCTGCACACTATTGTTTACATTTAAACTGTATAGCCATCCATCAGTGTTGTTAATGTTATTTGTAGTAACGGGCACATAATTATTTGGTATAGCATTTTGAATAGTAAAGTTTGTGCTCTGTAGTGATCCCTGTTTAAAATACAGGAAGAAACCAGTGTTGTTACTGCCATTACCATTGTTGTCATTTTGATAAAGAATGTTAAACCCAGTCATGGTTGGGTCACGTTCATAGATATATGTTTGACCCAGCGTAGTTGCGCTGACTGCTTCAAAACGTGTTGGTGTAGTTTGGATGTTAACTGAGAACGGTGCTACAGGCAAACTATTGGGATTTAAATTTACAGTATATTCGTCAGTTTGAATTCCGTTGATTACTTGACTGTTTCCTGGTTTGCCAACTGCTTGATTTGTGATCAGTGCGGCATTAAGTATCGCAGTAAACTGTTCTAACCAATTATCGTTAGTGATGTCGTTCCAATATACTGTGGTATTGGCTAGATTAATTCCGTTGCTGTCAGTAATTGCCTGCGATGTGCTGATAGCATCAAATTTTAATAATCCACTGGCACTGATTGTTCTTGTGGGATTATAACTCAGCATGCGGGCTAGTTTTAGGATACTGTCACGACGTTGAGCTGTATCAATGAAATTTTCACGTGCATTTAAATCTGTACGGAAACTTAAACTCTGCCCCAGGAATGCAACCATATCTATTAGAGCTAGATATTCACTGGATTCTAAGAAATCGTTAAACGACTCTGGATAGTACGTTTGGAGATAGTTAATCATTGAGTTACGAAGTGTTTCAAAATCGTAACTGGTGAAGTCCGCATTAGTAAACGATTGATAGACCTTAGTCCAGTCCTGATTTACTAAAAGATTTGATTGACGGGTTGTTTGTGCCATATTATTTCTAACCTATATTGTATATTTATCGGTCGGAATAATATGCGCAGTTAATTTGTGGTTAGTGTAGTTGATGCTTTGTCGAAGTTTAACAGTATCGTTTCTGCTTGATTTGACGGGATATAAGTTAAACTCAGCTGTATTTGAATGCCGTTAGTTTGTTCTGTAACATTGATTTGATTGACTCGTAAACGAGGATCATATGCAACAATTTTTTTAATGTCGCCGGTAATGATATCACGAGTAGTTTCATTCAGGGGCTCAAACAACTGTTCCCAAATTACTGTACCAAAGGAAGGTTGCATTAGTTTACTGCCCTTGCGAATTTGAAAATAGTTCATAAGATCTTGTTTAGCCAGGGCGTAATCCGTTAGGCTAAATTTTTTCTTATTAACTAGGGTACTAAATCCGCGATATACTGTCATGATAATATTTATGCGCTTAGGACTGCCACACTATAACGACCTTGATTGTAGCTGGTTGCACCAGAACCTACGTTATTGTAACGCCATGCCCAAGCGCCAGTGCCCTGCGGGCTAGCAATAGTTGGGCCTGTACCCACACTCAGTGTCCACCCCACATAAATCATACCAGCAACAACTTCTGAAGGGTCACCGGGCTGTATTGAACCAATATCCAAACTAGTTATGTAAATATCCACCAAGCGTTGATATGCTAGGTGCTCTTGAGCAATCGTGCCCGTTAAGAAACCGTTTAGGCTTGTGACGTTATAAAAATAATTTTGATAAGAATTAATTCCGTTGTTAATATAGGTTGGTTGCCAACAGTGACGATAGTTCACCGAATCTGTTCCGTAGGCCGTGTTAGATCCAGATGCTAGTAGTCCGTATGACTCTAAAATTTGACTGGTAAATTGGTATCTGCCTAATTGATTAGAACCGCCAATTAAATCATAGTTCCACTGACTAGTACTGTAGGCTATCTGTGCTTGTAGGTTACGTACTTGAATAGATGTCAATGCCGCAATATTGGCCCAGGTTGGGGGTGTAGGAGGCATAGCAGGTAAGCCAAGCCAACTGACGGGCATTGGAGTTACTATTGGTTGTCCTGCGGCTGCTTGTATTCCTAGATCCATAAGTTATCTCAAATTAATTTTGAAGCCGCGCCAGCCCCGATACTAGCAGCAGCTCCTATCAGTGACGCTCCGCTTGATGACTGTGGTTTAGGACGTAAGTTTGTACCTGGATCCAACCAAGGTTCGTGTGCAGGAACAACTGTACATATTGATCGTACTGCTCCCGGGGTATAAGTCCAACTAGTACCTGCCCAAGTAACATCCGGCAAACTTGTCCCTAAATTAGGCACTACCGGAATTGGTGGAACGGGTAAGTACGGGCTGTTTAGATTTACTATTGTTCCAGATACATAGCAAGGTCCAAGACTGCTGACTTTGGTGCTAACACCGCCGGTTAGAGAAGCTGAGCCCACACCCGAAAGTGACAACATGCCATCACTGGCTACTGATACGCTTACTAGGGCACTGATTCCCACTGACACTAAACTGTCAATTTTTACTCCCATGTCGCCGTGAATAGCAACTGAACCGCCACTGTTAATATTGACTGCACTATCACTATGAAAGTTAAGTGCCCCTTCAGCTCGCACATTAAATCCTGCAGCACCGTAGATATTGATACTGCCATCACTACTAAATTCTAACCACTGATTGCCTGATGCGCTGGCAATGTATAGTACTCCTTTATTACCTTTATCAGTTTTGTCTGCGGTATCATTCATTAGGATTTGATGCCCGCCTGCGGTACGCAGTCTAATCAATTGATCGTTGCCATCCTTATCTCCGTCATCCATAACAAATGTATGACCACCTTTGCGAGCTATAACAGCTTGACTGGCTTCAACTGAGGATGATGCAGAAACCTGAGGATTAGCGGTTGCTGAACGACCAGGAGTACTAATACCATAGACATTGCTGGGTGCTTCGCGTAGGCTACTTGAACTGATTGCCCCACGCACAGGATCTCTATCTAAACCCTGCGAAATAAGTGTCATTGACTGAAATTCGTGCGGGTAACGAGGAGCCTGACTTGGGTCAGAACCATAAGTAGAAGATTGTCCAGCACTGGATTCTACTACTGGTAGTATTTGACTACTGTTTAGATAACTGGCAATGTCAGTAGCTACACTGGTATCTGTAGATCCACCAATGTTGTGTGCTAGTCCTGGAACCATATGATGACTGGTGCTGTCATAACAACAAGCAAACCAATAACCACGTGACCTATCACCGGCAGCAAATGTAACCAATACTTTATTACCAACATCTGGCGGTACCATCCACATACCGTAACTTTGACCGGCACTCATAGGAGTATTAGGTGTTTGCTGACTGTCTGTGCCAAATGTATGGCCGTAAAATGGACTAGCATAACTTACCACTATTTGATTCTGTGGGTCAGTTTGTACTCCGCCCCAGTCTGGTATATAAACCTGTAGTTGCCCTGTACGTGACCCAACTACATGTTTAACAACCACAGCTTCATAAGGACCCGGGTCAACTGTATAACCTGTTTTTCCATCTGCTTTTGCGCTGTCAGCAGCACCAGTTCGTCTTATTTGATTATCTGCCATTTATTGAATTTTCCTATTGTCGTGCTTGAGTACTATTTTCTTGGGCATTTGGACTTGCTACTGAGCCATTAGCTGGAGTTGCTGTACTACCAGAATTTTGTTGTACTGTTTGATTAAGTGAGTTTTGTTTTGTTTGTGTTTGACTAGCACCACCATTAGTACTAGAATCTCTACCGTTGGTTGCTGCCGCTGGAGCTGCCGAATTTATTAAATCGCCATTAATAACACGGTTTAGCGTAAGGGTCTGTTCAAATTTACCATTGGCAAAACTATTTTTAATTCCGGTGCATTGGTATTGCCCACTAAACAAGCTCTTGTAAGTGCCAGGTTGCGGAAACACCACCCCTTGATTGGTCCAGTCAGTGTCTATGTCCAATGGAGTATTAATAGTTACCGAGAACATCAAAGATCCGACATCCATACGCACATGTCCGTAACGTCCTGCAAAGTCATTTTGACTTTGACTGTCCCAACTGTTGTATATTGTACTTGTTGTTGGACTAGGCACATACAACCAATCATCTTGTTTAATTAATGTTGGGTCGCCAACTATCTGTAGTTCTAGTGTGACCATATCCCCTTTGAAATTGGTGTATAGACTTTTCATAACATTGGCCACAGTTTGCGCTGTGGGGTCATTAATAATGCCTAGACCGATGGTTTCTCTTTGATCGTTGTTGACTGCACGATATTTAAGTGGAGTTAAGTTAGTAATATTTTTGAATCCAGCTACTGCGCCACTTGCAGCCAAGAGTTGTGGACTCAACAGGATCACACCCCCATTGGCTATTGATGTATTAAGTCCAGTACTAGGAGTTGCTTGTGTTGCGGCAAACTGTGCAGTATATGCCGCTACCGCAGTATAGTACGTAGCATCAAAATCAATTTTAAGATCTAATATGTCTACATTTTTACCAGTATAGATATAGTTATAATTTTTAACAGTATGAGCTCGACTGTCAGTTAAAAACGGCGCTGCTGGATGATTGGCTGGATTTAGGTTGGGGTACTGATGTATATTATAGGTAAACTGTGCTGGATAAGTGTTTCGTATATTATCAAATACTCCAGAATTTACATTTCCGGCAGCATCAGTTCCTGCATAATTGTTTGTACAAACAGTTTTGAAAGTGTTTAAAATTTGTGTTAAATTTGTTTGTTGCTGTGCGGCTGTTAGGTTTTGAAAGTCCAATCCTAATTGGTCACGTAAGTAACTTGATTTTTCAAGAACTTTTTGTATTACTGTAGTAATTTGTGTACCGGCCGGGATATCAAATGCTCCGCCAGTTAATTGTATAGAATTGGCATCGGGATTGGCCTGCGTAACGCTGTCCTGATCTGGGTAAATGATCTTGCTTGATGCAATGGCAGGATCCATATCAAATTTTATAGTATCAGCGTATTGGGCTTTGCCGTCATTGACTTCAAGTTGCCAATAGGTGTTTAAGATTATTGCAAAATTATTAAGAAATTCTTGTACTGTACCGCCGGGTACTGTTACTGATACGTTCTTGGGAGTTCTTGAATGCTCTGGATAGTGCGCTTGATGGCCGGTTGGGGTGTAGGCAATTTGATACTCTGCACCTTTGTTAGTCACCTTGACTTTCATAGTATTAATTTTAATTGGAAAACGTTTTCTATAGAGTGTAGTAGTACTGTCTGGAATAGGATTTCCAGCATTGTCGTAGCCTTTAAAATCTAACTGCAACATATATGGTTGTTGTAAATAATTGTAACCCGAATTTAAGCTAAGAGCTGCTTGTGCTAGGCTATCAATCAGTGTAACACCATAAGGCTCTAAGATTGTCAAAGTGCCGTCGATTATGTTAGTGCTTTTAGATTTTGAATTGTTGCCAATAATTGTGTTAAAGTTTACTGTTTGTATATTGTAGTTTAGGCCGGCCTGTGTTGGCAGTCTGCGATTGGGATAAAGACCGCTGTCCTCAGCAACAACATAACTTTTTGGACTCAGCACATAAGAATTTCCAGCACCTGCATCAGCACCAACCATCATGCCATTGTAGTCAGCAACGTCAAGCCACCATAGGCTCCATGAATAAGTCCAACTAGCAAACTGATGCAACGGATTAGGCACCACTGTGGTAGTTGCAGGAATTTTAACTGTTCCAGGACCAGTACTAGTATTAGAATTTGTGCCAGTTCCATTACCAGTTCCATTACCAGTTCCATTACCAGTACTACTGTTATTAGTTGCACTTCCTCCTACGCCATTGGCATTGTTATTGGAATTAGAGTTAGTAGTAGATGCAGTAGCAGTAGTAGGCGTTAGCCAAGCATTCAATGTGTCGTCGTAATAGGTTCCCGAAGTTGCTGGTACACCATCTACAAATCCTGCTTGGGCCTGTGTTGCGACTTGATAACCAGTTGGTGGAACTATTGTTGCAGCAGCAGTTGGATTGACATCGGCAAGTATAGCAACGCCATTAATTGTAATTGGATCAGCCATCGATTACAATCCTAGTGCTGTCTGCACGGTTTCTTTTGTTGGAATGTATATTACTGCTGGTGCTACAAAATTAAGCAAGGGATCTATTAGGACATCTGGATTACGAACAGCAAATACCCACCATAGGTTACTGTCTCCGTACAAGTCGTGGGCCAGTAAATCTGGACGATTGTCGTAGGGTGGATCAATTTGATAAAGTGCATCTGTTACCGCAGCAGGAATAGTTAGGGTATTGTATTTCCAAACATCAAGAAACTGACCCCAGGTAGATGTACCATAATATGGACTAGTGGTAGCGTATTTTGCTGTCATTATAAGAATCCTCCAGCGCCCGGTGTGCCTCCGTTGAGTGGTGTTTGTGTTGCACCAAATGCGCTTGCTGCTCCACCACTGCCCGCGGCATTGATTAATGCACCACGAGCAAAGTCTTGTAGACTAAATCCTTGGCTCTGTGAAAGTCTGCTGTAGACTGGTTGTAGCGTAAGGCTAATTGTACTAGTAGTTGGCAAGCGTGTACTATTTAATACAGGATTAGTTACGGTAGGATTATAATTTAATCCAGGTTCTGGAATGTCAACGTAGTCCACAGTATCCGGCATAGTATGACTGAAGTTGGTACAAACACAAGGCACGTTTGGTAGATAATATTGTCCGTAACCGTTTAGGTAAACAATCGGCGGCGGATTGCCTGCTGCTGAGTCTGCCCCAAAAAACATTTTGGTAATTGATCTAAAGAAGTAAATTGTTGCTAATAGATACTGACCTTCGTTTACGTTCTGTACTGTGAATTCGCCGTTGATAGTAATTGCACCAACTTCTGAATTATCATAGTAGTACTGTGTGTAATTGTTATGTGTTAATTTTTGTGCTGAATAGTTTGCAGTATGTGTGACCTGTACTGTGGGAGTATAGGGAAACACAACACCAATACGTGTTTGTCCGCTGGCTCCAAAAATATTATTAACACTTTGTACTACTGCACTGGTCACATTGTTACTAGATTCTGTGCGTAGCGGGCTTAATAAATTGTTACTGGTATCGTTATAAAAGTATGTACTGTTGGGTGCTAGCGTTACACGAACACGCCAATCGTAGTTGGCCTGCGGATAATTTACCACTATATTAGGTCCCTGTGTATTATGAGTATAAGCAAACATACTAGACACGTTTTGGCGTGACATTGATGGGTTTAACCCAAGGGACCCTTCCAAACTGTTAGTAACAGATTGGGCAATTTGGGCACCGAAACTACCAGTTTGGTTAGTTACGGCTGTCTGTAGAGGTTGATTAGGTAGCACTGGCATACAAGTATTTATCGGTAGCTATTATATGCGTATATTATAATTATTTTAAAAATAGGTTGACCTTTGGAAATTAAATATGTTAGTATGTGCTAACTTTAAAGGAAACAAAGGATGGCCCGCAATAACTATCTCAATAACAAAGATATTCTCAAAGAAATTCATAAAAGTAAAAATAGCTACTGTTACTTCCAAACACCAAATGTAGCAGACTATGATATGATTCTCCCAGATGTAAAAAAGATCAATAAAAAGAACATCATGCAAGCACGCAAAGACCGTGCTGTCCGCTTACAAAAATTAGCACACGAAGCCGCTACCGCAGATGGTACTAAACGTAAAATGGATGAATTTGAAATCAAACTTAAAGATGTTCCAGATACCGATGTAGTATTCCGTGTTATGACTTGGGATCATATTCCTGTAGATGATGTCAAATCACGCAAGGCCGCAGTCAAAGCCATGGAATTGGAAGATGACGGGCCAGCACGTTCAGAATACGACGATGACGAACTAGATATTGCAGGCAATACCAAATATGTTAAAGTAAACTTTCCGCCGTTTGAACACTACAAAGTCGACGAAGAAGGAACTCCTATTCTAGTGGGACGTAGTCATTGGAAGGGTGATTTAGCCAAAGGGCATTTCTCAAAAGACCACGGCAAGATGACTCCTAAGCTAGCTCATATGTTTATTAAACTGTGCGAACGCTATGCCACACGTAGCAACTGGCGTGGTTATACCTACAACGACGAAATGCGCTCACAAGCACTACTACAACTATCACAGATTGGACTACAATTTGACGAATTCAAATCACAAAACCCGTTTGCCTATTATACTGCTGCTATCACCAATTCATTTACTCGGGTACTTAATATCGAAAAGCGTAATCAAAATTTGCGAGACGATATTCTGGAAATGAACAACCTAACCCCAAGTTACACACGCCAAGGTGCTAAGATCAGTAGCACCGCAGGTGGTAGCGACGGCGGTTACGACGATTAAAAGGGCAGTATGCAAGTATTAGACAGGATAGTATTGCCTGATTATACCAGTATACCGCCACTTTACAACAGAATACTAGCACTTAAAAAAGATCCATATGGAGATGATGAGCGTATTATTTTTTCTTATAATCCTGATTCTGTTGATACTGTAAAATTAGTTAAAGAAATACTAGAATTCGTAGATATTCCTGATTTTTTTGTGATCTTTGACTCAGACACGTCTTTACCTGTACAAGACCTATCTATTCCAGATTCTCACTGTATCTACCCTTGGATCAATACAGTTGTTTGGACTAACGGCGAAATGCAACCTTGTTGTGTTTTTGATGGTCGCGTCGGCAATCTCAACGATGATGATCAATTGGTTACTTTTTACACCGGCAATCAAATGCAGACTCTGCGTGAACAATTTCGCAAGGGTCAAAAACCCGATGGGTGTCACTACTGCTGGAAAAATGAGGCCAGCGGTATTACTAGCATGCGACAAGCAGCACGACATAAATTTCGCGACCTGTACTTTTCTGTAGACTATCAAAAAGATGACGTCAGTAACCTACAGATATTGGATTTAAAATTAGGCAATGCTTGCAATTTATCCTGCCGAATCTGTGCTCCGTCTGACAGTTCTCGTATTGCAGATCTGTATCTCAAGAGCAAAAGAATTTCCCAAGTCAAATTCGATATTATCAAACAATCAACTGCATGGAGCGAATCTGACGATTTTTACAACCAAATTGAACGCTTGGCTGGGAATCTTAAATACCTTGATTTGTATGGCGGTGAGCCGCTAATGTCAAAACGTCACTTTGTATTTTTACGTAGACTAGTAGATTTGGGAGTGTCTAAGAATATTAAAATCGATTACAACAGCAACGGTACTATATATTCAGAAAAATTTTTTGAGCTATGGAAAAATTTTAAAGAAGTTAAGATTAGTTTTAGCATTGACAACACGGGCAAAAGATTTGAATTAGAACGAAACGGTGCTAGTTGGGAATCTGTTTGTACTAATATTAAAAAATATAATGAACGGAGATCTGATTGGTTTTTAACTGACATATACCCCACTGTCAGCATCATGAATGTATTGTATCTTCCAGAATTAATGGATTGGATTAGATCGTTGGATTGTTCTACACCACCCTTATTGAATAATCGCGTAGTTACTCCATCTGAACTTTCTATTGACATGCTGACCAATCGTGCCAAACAATTGGTTTTAGACAAATTGCGCCAATATCGAAATGACCCGTCTATTACTCCAATAATTACCTATATAGAAAATGTAACCGCAGTGGATGAAAACTTAAAATTTGTTGAGTATATGAAACGTTTTGATGCCGAACGTGAGCAGAGCTTTATGGATACTCATACAGAAATTGCCAAAGCCATGGGTTACTACTAGACTTTTATATCAACAAGACTGTATACTACAAAACATGACAAACCTTTTTAAGAAAGCGGCTATTTTTACTGACATCCATTTTGGACTAAAATCAAATAGCACGCTACACAACGAAGACTGTTTAAATTTTGTAAAATGGGCCACTGCTAAAGCTCTGGAAGAAGGCTGTGATACCTGTTTATTCTTAGGTGACTGGCACAATAATCGTGCTAGCATTAACATCCTTACACTACAATACAGTTTACAAGCACTGGAGCATTTGAATGCTAACTTCGACAACACGTACTTTATTCCGGGCAACCATGATTTGTATTATCGCGATAAGCGTGATGTACAAAGTGTGGAGTGGGCCAAACACCTTACTAACATCCATATTTGTAACGATTGGACTACTATCGGCGATGTCACTATTGCTCCGTGGCTTGTTGGCGACGATTTTAAAAAGTTAAAAAAACTAAAGGGCAAGTACATGTTTGGGCACTTTGAGTTGCCCGGCTACCTAATGAACGCTATGGTTGCTATGCCAGATCATGGTGAAGTAGATCCCAAGAATGATCTAGCTGGATTTGAACACGTGTTCTCCGGACATTTCCATAAACGTCAAACTCGTGGTAATGTAACTTATCTAGGCAATTGCTTTCCTCACAACTATGCTGATGCTGGCGACGACGATCGTGGCCTAATGATCTTAGAGTGGGATAAACCTCCTGTGTATCATGCTTGGCCCGAGCAACCTATGTATCGTGTGTTTAATCTAAGCGACGTGCTCAAACATACCGAAGTCATGCTCAAACCCAACATGCATGTGCGTGTGAATTTGGATATCGATATCAGCTACGAAGAAGCCACGTTTATCAAAGAAACATTTATTGATACTTACCAGCTGAGAGAGATCACATTGATTCCGGCCAAAGTAACAGACCTGACTGATTACGAAATAGCTGGTAATATTGAGTTTGAGTCGGTCGATCAAATCGTGTATAGTCAGTTAAGCAACATTGACAGCAATCAATACAATCCAAATTTATTGTTAGACATCTATAGAAATCTATGAAGATTTATACCAATGGATGTTCATTTACTTACGGTGACGAATTACAATCACCCGAAACGTCTGCATGGCCAGTGCAGTTGGGTACCTTGTTAGGTGCAACAACTGTAAATGATGCAACGAGTGGCGGCACAAATTATAGAACTATGTACCGCACTATTAAACAATATCAATATAATTTTGATTTGTATGTTATAGCGTGGACTACCAATACTAGATTTACTTTTTATAAATCAGATAACAATTATGAAGTAAACTTTAATCCGGGCTTGCGACACAGTATGTATGGTAAAGATTCATTTTATCATAATTGGGGGAGACCTTATACAATGTCTGGTATAATGAACTTTATGCTTTTAAATTATGGCTTCAGCAAATTATACAATTACAATCTTTTATTAAAGCACCGTGTTTAATGATTAATACTATGCATAATAATATGGATAAATGGTTTGCACCCAAAGGACAGTTTATAGATTCAGTTAGAGAGTTAATTAATTTTGATATCATGACTGATGAACAAATATTTGACGAATACAACGAAATACAGTACTATATACAACTAATCGACACATCAATGTTTTATAATTGGAATAAGTTTTATATTCAAGATTTATGTAAAAAATTTCCGTGTGGGCCAAACGGACACATATTAGAAGATGGTCACACTCACTTGGCAGAATTATTATATAATCACTTATGTTTAAAATAAAAGACCTAACCGTTAAGAATTTCATGAGCGTGGGTAATAGTACCCAGGCTGTTAACTTTGACCGGCAAGATTTAACGCTAGTCTTAGGTGAAAACTTGGACTTAGGCGGTGATGATAGCGGAGCACGCAATGGTACGGGTAAGACTACTATTATTAATGCACTGAGTTTTGCACTTTACGGCAATGCTCTTACTAACATTAAGAAAGATAACTTAATTAATAAGACCAATGGTAAAAACATGATGGTCACCATTGATTTTGAAAAAGATGGCATTAACTATCGCATCGAACGTGGTCGTAAGCCAGGTGTTATGAAGTTCTTTGTGGGCGATCAAGAAAAAGAAATTACCGACGATGCACAAGGTGACAGCCGTGAGACACAGGCCGAAATAGAACGTATGTTGGGTATGAGTCACGATATGTTCAAACATATTGTAGCTCTTAATACCTATACCGAGCCATTCCTTAGTTTAAAAGCCAATGATCAACGTACCATTATTGAACAGTTATTAGGTATTACACTATTAAGTGAAAAGGCTGATCGATTAAAAGAGTCTAATAAAGCTACTAAAGATGCTATCACACAAGAAGAATTCCGTATCAAAGCTGTAGGCGATGCTAATAAACGCATCGAAGAACAAATAGAAAGCCTAAAGCGTAGACAAACGCTATGGAACAACAAACACGATGAAGAAATTAACAAGATTCAATCAGCGATTGAAGAGCTACAGAAAATTGACATCCAGGCCGAGATTCAGGCACACCAGGCGTTTAAAACGTGGGATCAGACTCGAAAGGATCTCAACGAATTATCTTCGGCGATCAGTCGCACAAAACTGGACATTTCCCGTGAGGAAAAAACAATTAGCAAGATATCAGCAGAACTTGTTTCGCTGGAGAATCATACGTGTCATACCTGTGGACAGGATTTCCATGACGAAAAGCACCAATCTGTTATGGGACTCAAGCAGAGAGAATTATCAACAGCACAGCAGAATCAGGAACAGTATGTTGCCACCTTGGCTGAACTACAGTCTGCTCACGATGGGTTGGGCAAATTGGGTCCGCGTCCAGTAACATTTTATAACAATGAATCGGATGCTATTCACCATCAAGCTACTGTAGACAATCTAGTTAAACAACTTACTGCTAAGGTTGCAGAGTCTGATCCGTATGTAGAGCAGATTGCTGAAATGCAAACACAGGGTGTAGAAGAAATATCGTATGATACAATCAATGAGTTAACTAACATCAAAGAACATCAGGAGTTCTTGCTTAAACTATTAACTAACAAAGACTCGTTTATTCGTAAACGTATTATTGATCAGAATTTAAGTTATTTAAATGCCCGCTTGGGACAATATCTTGATCGTATTGGCTTACCACACACAGTTAAATTTAATAATGATTTAACTGTAGCCATTACAGAGTTAGGTAGAGATTTAGACTTTGACAATTTAAGTCGTGGGGAACGCAATCGCTTAATCTTATCCTTAAGCTGGAGCTTCCGCGATGTTTGGGAAAGTCTATATCAACCCATTAACTTATTATTCATTGATGAGTTAGTAGACAGCGGTATGGATAGTTCAGGAGTTGAGAATTCCTTAGCTATCCTGAAAAAGATGAGTCGCGAAGCTAACAAGTCAATTTGGTTAGTGTCGCACAAAGATGAACTAGCGGGTCGTGTCAACAATACACTTCACGTAGTTAAAGAAAACGGCTTTACAACTTATAATACGGATATTGATGTTGTATAAGGTTGTGCATCTAGAGTCTACTGATGTATGTCAGGCTGCTTGCCCTAGTTGTGCAAGAGAATTAGATCCTCAATTTGATAAATCTCAACAGCATCATTTAACCGTAGAGCAAATACAGCAACACTTATCTCCAGAGGCTATCAGTCAATTGGATAAAATGTTTATGTGTGGTAACTACGGTGATCCCGCAGCAGGTCGGCATACTCTAGAAATTTATCGTTATTTCAGAACTGCCAATCCCACAATTACCTTAGGCATGAATACCAACGGTGCTATACAAAATGTCCGTTGGTGGAGTGAACTTGCTGGCATGTTTAATCAACCTTTAGACTATGCGGTCTTTAGTATTGACGGATTAGAAGATACTAATCATATCTATCGTCGTGGAGTCAATTGGTCTAAGTTAATGGAAAATGCAACAACCTTTATTGCCGCAGGTGGTAGTGCCCACTGGGACATGCTAGTATATCGACACAACGAACACCAAGTTGATGCGTGTGAACAGTTAGCCCGTGATATGGGATTTAAATGGTTTCGCGCTAAAGTAAGCAAACGTGAATATACTAACGGATTAGAAGCACCTGTTGGTTGGCATCGTCCTACATATACCCCCGGTAAGATTGACTGTCATGCACTTGCAGAGCAAAGTGTATATATAGATGCACGGGGACGCCGTAGCCCATGTTGCTGGTTAGGTGCAAGACAAGAGAATTTTATTCAAGATATTCAAGAAGTTAGTGTCAATTGGAATAATGTGGAATTAGCTGACGTTACTTGTATTACCACATGTACTACCAAAGAAAATGTAACTGTATTCGACAGCCAATGGCAACGTGAGGTAGAGCTATGTTAGCCACTTGGCATTTTCATATTGAAATATCTAGTAAGTGTACTCTGCGTTGTCCTCGTTGCGCTCGACAAGAAGTACCAGACTCACTGGTCAATACTGAATTAGACTTAGAATTTTTTAAAAGAAATTTTACACCAGAATTTATATTACAAAATGTAGAAAAAATTACATTCTGTGGTGACGACGGTGATCCAATTTATGCACATGATCTAATTCCTGTCGTACGCTACATTAAATCAATCAAGCCTGTTGAATTTGTTATTATTACTAATGGCAGTCATAAGAAAACAGAATGGTGGGCTGAATTAGGTAGTGTATTAACAGAGCAAGATACAGTACACTTTAGTGTTGACGGATACGACAATGCAAGTAACAATTTATACAGAGTTAACAGCGATTTTGTGTCTATTATCCAAGGTATTGAAACCTTACGGGCCACTAGTAAGTGCAGGTTGGTGTGGGCCGCGATAGCGTTTAAATTCAACGAAGATCATATTGATTACATGCGGTCGCTGGCCAATAAGCTAGGAATGGATGCTTTTCAATTAACCTTAAGTACTAAGTTTGGAAAAATATACCCTAATTATGGCATAGATGATCCCCTGCAACCTAGCGATCGGTATCTAAGCAGCTCGCATAGATTTGAAAGACGTGTTACAGTACTGAGCCAGCGGGGACTCAACGATCAAGTTAAAGCTATCAATTTAGAATTATATAAAAAAATACAGCCCCAGGGTGAAGTTGTGCCCCTGTGTGAGATAGGCAACAAGGGCTTGTATATAGATGCGCAGGGAAGATTGTTTCCATGTTGTTGGGTAGCTAATCGCTATACACACAATACAGAGTGGCAGGATATAGCCAAAAATTTTGATCTGCGAACTAGAACCTTAGCCGATGCAGTTCAAGATGCGTTTTGGTCAGAAGATTTTAAACAGTTTGAGTGGCAGGAATGCCGTACTAAGTGTAGTAAACGGGTAGTAAATCAAGATTATGCAACGAATTGGTAGTAAGATGATAACTACTAAGCATGTCATGGATTTACGAAAACTCTCAAGTAGAAACACTACCCGAAGACTGTGTCGGATTTGTTTATTTGATCACAAATAACTTATCTGGCAGGAAGTATATTGGAAAAAAATTGGCAAAATTTAGCAAGACCACTTACAAAATGGTTAAACTAAAAAATGGTAAGAAGAAACGTAAGAAAATTCGTGGTAAAATAGATTCAGATTGGCAAACCTATTATGGCTCTAGCCCAGAACTAACAAAAGATATTCTAGCTCTGGGTGTTGAAAACTTTACAAGAGAAATTTTATATTACTGTAAATCAAAATCAGAATGTAGTTATATTGAAGCGAGAGAACAATTTGCTCGCAGAGTATTAGAAACAAACGATTATTATAACGGACACATACAAGTCCGTGTACATGGCTCACACATTATCAACAAGATTTAACTCTTCAGACACAAAGTCTAACCGCAGTAAAACCCATTAAACAGTATTGACTCGCACAGGTTTAGTATCGTGTGCCCATGACAACTCGATGATAAGAGGGACGGAAGACTTGCCGCTGTAGCAAGCACTCAATCAGTATCCTTAACAGGACCAAGATCGCTAATTGCCGCGGTTTGATTGTTTGAAGAGATAGATAAGGCTAAAAAGACGTGCTAGCGATAGCACACGTTGGTATCAGATGTTAGCGTATTTGATATTAACCGCCGTTGTATAAAGACGGAGCTCGAGGTACCGGACAACCGCCTCTGTAACTGCTCTAACGCTAAGTGATTGTGCTACTCGGATGATGCTACAATTCTTACTTTGCCCGTTACCTGGGCAAAGTGTGACTGATTAATCTGGATGATACTGAAAAACATCAATGATATAAAAAATGTTCTTGAACGCAGTGAAAAGAACAGATCACGCAGTGATCTTAACTCATTGATAAAAGTTTCTTTTTTGCTTTGGCTTCTAATATTGCTTTAATATGTTCTGGAGACTTTGGCTTACGCATGTTAGCTTTGTGTTCTTCTGATTTGGGTTTACGCATCTTTTGTTTAGTTTCTTCTGTGCGTTGTCCATTTGATCTTCCTGTAAAATATTTTGATAGTTTTTGTTTGTGTTCTTCTGATTTGGGTTTACCTTTATGGGCAATTGATATTTTTTTAGAGATCTCAGCTTTCTGTTCGTCTGTGTATTCAATCTTTTTACGACCTTTTTGGGCTACACTCATTCGATGTTTTTGTTCGGGTGTACGTTTCTTTCCTGTATTCTTGGCAATTCTTTTTTGAATAGAATCAGTAGTTGCTATCCTGCCTGCTACACCCTCCCCACCATCTGTACGATTATGTAAAATACCTGTACCTAAATCTTTACGACCGTAATCTGATATCAACCTACACTCTAATGTAAATGCTTCGTTTTCGGTTAACTTATCTTTAACAATTTTTATACGTTCAAGTTGTGGTGGTTTTGGCGGGGTGCGGCCATTGAGGTAAGCGCGGCGTCCTTTACCTTTGCCTACGTAATAAGGAGTTCCGTCTTCTCGTAGATACATGTAAACATAAAAATCATTCATAACGATATTTATGTGGATTGCCGTTTTTTTAGAAAAAGGGTAGGCCCGATTCCTTAGTGGTCTCGATATTATCTTTAATGAGCTTGCTGATGATTTCTCGTTCTTGTTGACCCAACATCATAGCTTCGTCATAGCTAAGTCCACCCCGCATGTGCCAGGCAAATCTTAGAGCTTCGGACCTTATGGCTTTTGATTCTTTGTCGAGTGATTGTAGGTAATCGACAACTTGCTCGTTATCTAATGTCAAAAGCCTTAGGCGAAAAAATTTGAATAATCGAATGTCATGGGAACATCATAGGCCTGTTCACATGATGTACATTGGGCATTCAGGGGTTTGATTGCAATTTGACTGCTGATTTCTTCTAGGGTCTTTTGTACAACACGCATAACTTTATAGTCAGCAGCATTATAAAACTCTCTAATAAACTCTTTATCTGTTACAACTGTGCCATCTTCTGTTGCAATTTCTCTGGTACTGCTGGTACAGATATTGACATTAAGATCTATTAGTTTGCTAAGGAACTGATCAGATTTTTGTTTTTTCTCTTCTTCACTCAGCGTATCATCGTTAATAGTTCTGATAATCTGTTGTTCAGTAAATGTTAACTGATTGGTTTTGTTAACTTCAAAGTAGGCCTGTGGTGCTAGGGTAATTTTTAAACCACCAACTTCGATGGGTGTATCATAGTTGGGCATGTTAATTTGACTAATTAAGGAACCAATATCTACTGTAAAACTATTTTCTTCGGCACACTTTGGACATTTTGTGTCAAAATCCATCGATGCGCCGTAGCTGGCGATACGGATGTTTAGTAGCACAGCATCTACGTCAATGCTGGGCATTTTCCAAGCATCTTTAATATTTGGGCAACAACTTTGAATAACATCAACTACACCTTGTCCGTTGAGTAGTGCGTCGGGAGTGCGTAGAGTTATTTCGTCTCGAGCTGTCATTGGGTACACAGGGATTTCTCCTGTAACCGGGAGATCTAAAGAACCCTCGGGCCAAAATCTGCCCATACTGGGTAATTTAGCGTAGATTGCAGGTTGTCTAAAGTGTTTAGACAGGGGATTAATTGGTTTTTGGTCCATGATTTATTTCCATAAATATAATTGATATACCTATATATTTATAGGTAAAAAACGGAACAAATAATTAATGGCAACTCCAGATATTGATTCACTAAACTCGTCGATACAAGACCTAACCGGCATCATAAAAGATCTTGGCAAATCGATGTCAGCGGCAGCGGTTGGTGTTGACAAAGCAGGTTCTGCCTACACATACTTTAACAGTCGATTCAAAAGAGATGTACGCGACGTTGAAGATGAATTCAACAGTTTTGACAAAGCCCTAAAAAGTGGTCGAGTTAATATTGGTCAGTCAACACAGTCTATTGTTAGTCTACGTGAATCTCTAGAAGAATTAGATGATGCAGTTCTAGACGAAGCTGATAAAAAACGAAAACGTGCTCTACAAGAACAAGTTGAACAACGTGCTAGACAAGCAAAGAGTAGCGCTGCTGACAAATTCCTTTTAGACAGCCTTGGTACGGTAGCTACTAGTGTAGCCAGCTGGGGTGTAAATGTTACTAAGAGTTTAATAAACAGCACACAGTCAAATGCGGATGCTTTCAGTACATTTGGCGATGTTGCTAAGGTTGGTGCAGACAGTACCAACCAAGTTGTACAAGGAGTAACCACAGCAGGTGCAGCATTAGCTACTACTATGGCCCTGCTAGCACCAGAAACTGCAGGACTGAGTCTTGCCGTTGCGGCACTACTGCCAGTAGTTGGCGGACTTTTCAATTCGTTTACTGAACTAAAGAAAGCTGGTATTGATGCGGCTGTTAGAGAAATCCAACGTACAACTAAGGCTTTTTCGGGAGCCGCTAATGCTGGCATAGTTTTTACCGACAGCTTTATGGGTCTGCGTCAAGGCAGTCTTGATGCTGGCCTAACCTTAGAGCAGTTTTCGAAAGCTGTTACTGAAAATGCCGAAGGACTATCACAGTTTGGTGGTACTGCAACACAAGGTGTTTCAGCATTTAAACAGGTCAGTCGTATTCTTATGGCTCCTGATGGCGCTATAAAACAGTTACTTAAACTTGGTTACAGTATTGACGACGTTGCAGATGGTACTGCTAAATTCTTAGGCATGTATGGTACCTATGAAAGAAAACAATCAACAGACTATGCTAACTTGGCTGAACAGACAGCCAAATACCTTGAAAACACTAGATTAATTAGTGCAATAACTGGTGAAAACGCCAAAGCCGCGCAAGAACAAGCAAAAAAATTAACAATACAAGCAGCAGTTGATGCCAAACTACGTGCTGCGGGCCCAGACGCATTTTTAAAATTTCAATATTATCTTTCAACGTTGGCACCAAGTGCTAGAGAAGCCGCCGCCGAAATGTATGGTTTGGGCGCAGTCACAGGCGAAAATGCTAAACTAGTATCCCAGTCTGATGATTTATATGCGGCATTAAACGAAGGCATTGCTGTTGTAAACGACACTAATATCAAGTCCGGTGATAGTGCCCGAATGCTAATTGATATTAACCAAAAGCATGCTGGCGCTATTAGAGAACAATTTGGCTTGACTGAGCAATCCATTGGTCAAGCAGCAATGGTTAATAGCGCCTACGGCCAACAAGCAGCGGGTATACAAAATAATATTGAATTCTATACCAAACTTGAAAAAGCCGATCCGGCCGAAACAATGGCACGGATGTTAAAGTCGGTTGAAACCGCCGGCGGGGCTACTGAAGAATATGCTAAAACTGTTTTAGAAAATCAGAAAACTCAATTAGAAGTTCAAAAAACTTTGAATCAAGTATTAACTGATTTTCAAGGGTTCCACAATGTTGCTAAAACTATTTTAGAACAAACAGGTAAAATACTCAAAGAAGCTGGATTCAAAGCAGTACCCGGTGGGGGTGGGGGTGCAGGAGGTGGGGGAACTCCACCAGTGGGTCGTGGTCAAGGAACACAAGCTGCTGCACAAGCGCAGATAGAGGGTGCTAAAAATGCAGTTAAAGGTTTCTTTGGCGGAACCCAGAACGCTGGTAGAGGTCGTGGTTATGTACCTGGTGCACCTGCTACTGGTGTGGATCCTACTATACCAGCTGGACTTGGTGTAAATGGCCGTCAAGGTTCTGGTAAAATATCGCAGTCACTACAAGACAAACTTAATAAATTAGCAGCAGATCCTATGTTTGCTGGTAGTACAATTACAGCACTGAACGATTCAGATATTTTTGACGCACATAAATCACCAGACCCACACGGGCGCGGACTGGGCATAGACTTTAAAATTCCGGGATATAAACCTGAGCAAACTGCAGATTATAAAGCAGAGCTGTCAAAACTGGGTTTCACTAACATACTAGATGAGTATATTACTAAAAGTAAAAACAATACCGGTGATCATATGCATGCTGAAGTTTCAGCGGCTGACGGTGCAATGGTTTCTGGGCCATCATCGGGTTATCCAGCACGTCTACATGGTAATGAAATGATTATACCTTTGGACAAGAATACCATTTTTAATTCCATGCTGGACAAATTGGAAGAAATGATTGATGTAATGAAAGATCAACACTCCACTTCGGAAAAGATATTACACGCTTCATCTTAAAATGCTATAAATATAGCATACGAGAGAAAATCATATGGCCGGCAACAAATATTACGTTTATCAGTACATCAACGAAGATGGTCAGCCATATTATATTGGTAAAGGTAGCGGAACTAGGATTCGCGAAAAGCATCTTTACACAAAAATACCTCCTCCCGAAAGACGTATTATAATTAAAGATGGACTTAGTAATAAAGAAGCATACGAGTTAGAAAATCAGTTAATAAAACAATACGGAAGAAAAGTTGACGGCGGCGTTCTCGACAATAAAAAAATAACAAGATGGGTAGCAGAACCAGGATGGAAACATTCAGAATCTGCTAAAAAACGCATTAGTGAGGGTAATTTGGGGAAAGTTAGGACCGAAGACCATAAACAAAAATACAGACTACCTAAAGCAGAAACTCATGCTAATAATATAAAAAATGCAGTTAAAAATCTATGGGCAGATCCAGTGTATAAACAAAAACGAATAGAAAAAATGATGGAAACTCGTAGAAGAAACGGACACTCTGTATGACATGGCGCAAATATTTTAAGACATCAAATTTACCCAGTAACGTAAGTCCGCTAGGAAACGGGCGTGCTGTAGACCCTGGCTACCGCAATTATCAAAGTCAATTGCCTGAAGTCTATACTGGTCAACCAAATCGTGTTGAACGTTATAATCAATACGAACAAATGGACATGGACTCTGAAGTCAATGCTGCACTAGATATTTTAGCTGAGTTCTGTAGTCAAAAGAATCAAGAAAACTACACAGCATTCCGTATCAAATTCAAAGACAAACCCAGCGATAATGAAATCAAAATCATTAACGAGCAACTGCAACAATGGGTAGCACTTAACGAATTTAACAAACGTATATTCAAAATTGTTCGTAACGTATTCAAGTACGGCGACCAAGTATTCATCCGTGACCCAGAAAACTTTAAACTATTTTGGACAGAAATGTCTAAGGTTACCAAAGTTATTGTCAACGAAGGTGAAGGTAAAAAGCCCGAACAGTATTTGATCAAAGATCTAAATCCTAACTTCCAAAACTTAACTGTTACCGCAGTTTCAACAACAGATACCTATGTAAATCACCCACAGACAGGCGGTCCTAGTGGGGCATACACACAACCACAAGCACCATTTGGTGGTGGCTCACGCTTTAGTCATGCACGTAATGAAGCAGTTATTAATGCTGAACACGTAGTTCATATTAGTTTAACTGAAGGCTTAGATGTATATTGGCCATTTGGTAACTCTGTATTAGAAAACATTTTTAAAGTTTTCAAACAAAAAGAATTGCTTGAAGATAGTATCATTATCTATCGTGTGCAACGTGCCCCAGAACGTCGTGTATTCAAAATTGACGTGGGTAATATGCCAAGTCATATGGCCATGGCGTTTGTTGAACGTATTAAAAACGAAATACATCAACGTCGTATTCCTACACAAACAGGTGCAGGATCTGGTAGCCAAAACATGATGGATGCTACATACAATCCATTGAGTCAAAACGAAGACTACTTCTTCCCAGTAACAGCTGATGGACGTGGTAGTAGCGTAGACGTATTCCCCGGCGGTCAAAACCTAGGCGAAATTACTGACTTGCGCTTCTTTACCAACAAGTTATTCCGCGGTTTACGTATTCCCAGTAGCTATTTGCCTACCACAGCCGAAGATGGCAGTCAAGGTTATAATGACGGTCGTGTGGGACAAGCACTCATACAAGAATGGCGTTTTAACCAATACTGTATGCGTCTGCAGAGTTTGATTGCCGATAAACTAGATGCAGAATTTAAGCTGTTTATGCGTTGGAGAGGCTTTAATATTGAAGGCTCACTGTTTGAATTACAGTTCAATGAACCACAAAACTTTGCACAATATCGTCAAGCTGACATTGACCAAGCACGTATTAATACATTTGTACAGTTAGAACCACTGCCTTATCTAAGCAAACGTTTCTTAATGAAACGCTATTTAGGTATGACTGAGCAAGAAATTTCAGAAAACGAACAAATGTTTTCTGAAGAGCGTGGTGACGTTGAATCTGCTCAACCCGAAGCTCCATCTCTGCGTAACAGCAATACTGGACTAAGCCCGGGTGGTATTGATGCTGACTTAGAAGCTCTAGGACCAGCACCCTTAGCACAAGGTGCTGCTGGTGGTCCAAACATGGCAGGTGCAACACAGCCTAGCGGCATGGGCGCTCCCGGTGCTGCCCCAGCACCCGCAGTTTAAACTAAAACGGTAAATAGTAGTATGAATATTACTGAGATGTTTGACCAAGCCCCAGCAGGCTACTACAGCGAAAAAGACGATCAGTCGGTTCTTAAAATGGACGATAGTCGTAAAACTCGCTTGACTTTGGCACACTTGAATCAGTTAAGACGTAGTCATGACGTTAAGAAATTAGAGCACGAAAAAAAGCTCAAATCCATATCAAAACAGTATCAACCAGCCCCAGAAGCTGGTGCAGGTGCATTGGGCCTGTAATCTTTCTGTAAAATCCTTCAAAAAACACCTATTTAACTATTATATACGTAGTTTTGTGTAAATAACTTTACAAAGCCACATTTATAAGGAGTTCTCATGAACAAGTTTGAAAAATTAATTGAATTTATCATTAATGATGAAGATCAAAAAGCACGTGAATTATTTCACGATATCGTAGTAGAAAAGAGTCGCGACATTTATGAATCTATCATGGACGAAGAGCACATGGAAGAGAAAGTACATGCTGCTGACAACGTAGAAAGCCTAACACACGAAGTGAGTGATGAAGAAGCACACATGGAAGATGAAGAAGGTGAAGAAGAATTTGATCTTGATGCTGATCACAATGAAATGGGCGACGAAATGGTCGGCCACGATGAAGAATCTGAAGAGCATGAAGAAATTGAAGATCAAGTGATGAACATTGATGCTAAGTTAGACGAGTTGCTAGCTAAGTTTGATGAAATCATGGGTCACGAAGAACACTCCGATGAAATGGACACTGAGCCAGCTGAGTTTGATAGCGCAGCAGATATGGAAGAAGAGTCCATGATGGAAGCCTCTGAAGAAGAGGAAGAAGAGGAAGAGGAAGAATCTAAAGAGCCAAAAGGCAAAAAGACTGAATCCAAGCAGTACAAAAAATCTACTTCTGAAATCATGCGTGAATACGTAGACCAAATCGGTGATATTTATGGCGGTCCTGGTGACGCTGAAGAAGGTACTAAAGTTGGCGGTGGCGACAGCAAGCGTGTTGCCGTAAACAAGAAGCCTGGTTCAGTAGGTCCTGGTGCTGATTTTGGTGGTGAGTCAGTTGACTTCAAAGGTGCTGAACAAGCTCCAGATGGTAAGCCAATTGAAAAGCCAAGCAATGAATACAGTAAAGGCGAAGGCAAATTGATCGGTAACGTAGGTAATACACCTGGCGGCGACAAAAAGCTAAAAGCTGAACCTGCAGGTCATGGCGCTGAGAAAAACGGCGACAGCGAAACAGGTGAAAAGGTTGGTGCAGCTAAAGACGGTAAGGTTTCTGTTAATAAGAAATCTGAAATCGGCGGACGTGTACGTTAATAGATTAGGGAACACAAAATGGCTTTGTACCTAAAAGAGACTTTATCATTCGACCGGGCCGGTCTTGTTGTTGAAGCATTAGACCGTGCCGACGGGAAAGGTAAGACTCTGAAAATGAAAGGGATATTCATCGAGGGCGGCGTAAAGAACGCTAACCAACGTGTTTATCCCGTTCATGAAATTGAAAAAGCTGTCTCTACTATTAATGAACAAATCAAAGGTGGCTACTCTGTCTTAGGCGAAGTAGATCATCCAGATGACCTAAAAATTAACTTAGATCGTGTAAGCCATAAAATCGACAAAATGTGGATGGATGGCCCTTGCGGTTTCGGTGAACTATCAATATTACCTACCCCAATGGGACAACTAGTTGAAGCCATGTTAACAAGTGGTGTTAAGCTAGGTGTTAGCTCACGTGGATCAGGTCAGGTAAACGAAGGAAGTGGACACGTTAGTGATTTTGAAATCATTACCGTTGACATCGTAGCACAACCTAGTGCTCCTCATGCTTATCCTAAAGCCATCTATGAAGGCTTGATGAATATGCGTGGCGGACAACAGGTATTTGAAACGGCACGTGAAGCCGCTCAAGATCAAAAAGTACAGAAGTACCTGAAACAGGGCATCGAAGCCCTAATCAAAGATTTAAAATTATAGGAGAAATATCCAATGTTAGATGCTATCAAACCATTGTTGGATAACGGAATCATTAATGAAGATACCAAGCAAGCTATTGCTGAAGCTTGGGAATCACGCATTACTGAAGCCAAAGAACAAGTTCGTGCAGAATTACGCGAAGAATTTGCTCAACGTTATCAACATGACAAGCAAGTAATGGTTGAAGCTCTAGACAAAATGGTAACAGAGTCTCTCACTGCTGAACTTAAAGAGTTTGCAGACGAAAAACAACAATTAGCTGAAGACCGTGTTGCATTTAAACAGCACATGATTGAATCAGCCAGCAAGTTCAATAGTTTCATGGTAAGTAAATTATCAGAAGAAATTAAAGAACTACGTGCGGATCGTAAGACATACGAGAATGCCATTGGCAAACTCGAGTCATTTACAATGCGTGCATTAGCAGAAGAAATTCAAGAATTTGAACAAGACAAGAAAGCCGTAGTGGAAACTAAGGTTCGTCTAGTTGCAGAAGGTAAAGCTAAATTAGCTGAACTACAAGCCAAATTCATTAAGCAATCTGCTGAAGCTGTTAAAGAGGCCGTAACCAATTCGTTAGAGTCAGAACTGACTCAACTAAAAGAAGATATCCAAATTGCTCGCGAGAACATGTTTGGTCGTCGTCTGTTCGAAGCATTCGCCAGCGAGTTTGCAGGTACTCATTTAAATGAGAACAAGCAAATCCGTGCGTTACAAGCTCAAGTCGAGACTGTAACCGCTAAATTGTCTGAAGCAGTATCAGCAATTGAAGAAAAGAAAGCTCTAGTTGAATCAAAAGAAACAGAAATAAAAATTATCAAAGAGTCAGCAGAACGCAAAGAAAAACTTGCAGAAATGTTGAAGCCTTTGAACAAAGAGAAGTCAGCAATTATGCGTGACCTACTCGAGAGTGTGCAAACTGATCGTCTTCAGAGTGCATACGAAAAGTATCTACCAGCAGTTCTAAACAACTCCCCTGTTACTAAGCCAGCCGCTAAGGTTGCTTTGACAGAGAGCCGTGTAGAAGTTACTGGTGATAAAACTGCTAAAACTGCCGTTGAAAGTTCACAAGCCGCTGACGTAATGTCAAACGTTTATGAAATGAAACGTTTAGCAGGGCTTAAATAAACCCTAAAAGGAAAGAGGAAATATCATGACACAAGCATTATTAGAAAGCCGTTGGGGCGAGACCAAAGAAGCTCTGTTAGAAGGCTTGAACGGTAGTCGTCGTACAACAATGGGTGTAATCTTAGAAAACACCCGTAAAATGTTAGCAGAAAATGCAACAGCAGGTTCAACACAAGCTGGTAACGTAGCTACACTTAACCGTGTAATTCTTCCAGTTATTCGTCGTGTTATGCCAACTGTTATTGCTAACGAAATCGTTGGTGTTCAACCAATGACAGGTCCAGTTGCTCAGATTCATACACTACGTGTACGTTATGCTGATTCAGTAACTGACTCAAGTGCATACGCAACAAGCACACAAGCTGGTGACGAAGCATTATCACCATTCAAGATTGCAACAGCATACTCTGGTAGCAACACTACTGGTCAAGCTACAAGCACAGCTTCTTTAGAAGGTATTGCTGGTAACCGTATCAACGTTCAAATCTTGAAACAAGTTGTTGAAGCTAAGACACGTAAGTTATCAGCTCGTTGGACATTTGAAGCCGCTCAAGACGCTCAGTCTATGCACGGTTTGGATGTTGAAGCTGAAATTATGGCTGCTTTAGCTCAAGAGATCACAGTTGAGATCGATCAAGAGATTCTTGGTTCTTTACGTGCTCTTGCTGCAACTGATTACACATTTGACCAAGCTGCAGTATCTGGTACAGCTACATTCGTTGGTGATGAGCACGCTGCTTTAGCTGTTCTAATCAATCGTACAGCTAACTTGATCGCTCAGCGTACACGTCGTGGTGCTGGTAACTGGGCAGTTGTTTCCCCAGCTTCATTAACAGTACTACAAAGTGCTACAACATCTGCATTTGCTCGTACAACAGAAGGTACATTCGAAGCACCTACAAACACTAAGTTTGTTGGTACATTGAACGGTGCAATGAAGATTTATGTTGACGGTTATGCAAACGACAGCCAAGCTGTTTTAGTTGGTTATAAGGGTTCAAGCGAAGCTGATGCAGCTGCGTTCTATTGCCCATATATCCCATTGATGAGCTCTGGTGTTGTTCTTGACCCAGCTACATTCGAACCAGTAGTTAGCTTCATGACACGTTATGGTTATGTTGAGTTAACAAACACAGCGTCATCTCTAGGTAACGCTGGTGACTACGTTGGTGAGATTGCAGTTGCAAACTTATCTTTCCAATAATCAAGACTGAACTTGATTTAACGAAAGTTAAAACAACAAATCATCCCAGGGATGGGAAGGCAGAAAAGGACCGAAAGGTCCTTTTTTGTTGGCTAGATACAATATACTTTAAATACAGTATGAAAACGTTATTGGTATCATTTGGCGATAGTTGGACATTTGGCTCAGAATTAGATATTCCACGTGAGAGACCTTGGCCAGTACACTTAGCCAATGCACTTGATGCAGAATCTCTTAATATGGGAAAGCCGGCTAGTAGCATTGGTCATTTAGTAGTACAACTATTTGATTTTATTAAGAATCATTACGATTCGGATCGTCAGACTATTTTTGCTGTTGGACTATCTGGACTAACACGGTATCTGAGTTATAGTAATGCTGATCAAGAATTTGTAAACATAACACCCGAAGCAGTTTACAAAACTAGTAATATACATCCAAGTGGTCGACCTCCGGAAATAGTACCACAATTTAATAACTATGCGCAACAAACCTATCGATTAGTTGAAGATTCTGTATATAACGAATTTCTTGCTTGTCAGGCTATATTTCAATTTCAGCAGTTTTGTCAATACAACGAAATTGACTGTATCTTCTTTAGTTACTTTGATCAGTTAACAACTGATAACTTTGGTCATGTACTATATAAGGATCTAATATACCCAACAACAATTACTCAAGCACTGGCAGGACAAGAATACAGTATACCAACAATAAGAACAAATGAATATTTTACCGGTAAGTTATTCCATCCTAATATACTTGGTCACAAACGTATAGCAGAAATATTAAAAGAATTCTATGATCAAAAATATCCGCGGAATTGAAGGCGACGATATTCCTTATCATTTAAGTTTGCTAGGCTATGACGCCAGTACTATGATAACGGATCGTTATTATTTTTTTCCTTTGAACGACCACTACAACACACATGGTCCAACTTGGTTAAACGATACTACCACCATCGCTAAATCTAAAGAGGTTGTGGTGTTTTATGATTTAGTCAACACCAGCGATTATGATCATAATCGATTTAAACAATTTGTCTGGTCATTTGATCATCCCTGTAAGGTATACCTAACAGTTAATCAAAGTCCTAAATTAGATATGGGCCCAACTGTAAAAATTATACCCTGGGATTTTATGTGGAATCGTGTCAAAGCCTACTATACAGAGCCCATTCCTTCACACAAACACTTGCACCATTACAGTCAAGGCAAATATAAATCTATTAGACTAGATTCATCGTATCTACGATCTAAAAAATTTTTAAGTATGCTAGGACGTGAGTATGGCTATCGAAAACCTTACTATGAATTTATACTGGAACATAGTTCCAATGGCTATGTATCTAATAGGACACGTGGTATTACCTTAGAAGATCATCAGGTTATGGGAGCATACAGTCCAGTATCAAATAGTTTTTATGAAGATAGTTATTTTAGTACCTATGTAGAAAGTAATTGCACACAGCGAGATTTAATACACATCACAGAAAAAACATTTGAGCCACTAATCAAAGGGCATGCTATACTACCATTTACTAATCCTGGCTCAATACAAAGATTGGTGGATATGGGATTTAAACTGGTTAACTTCATTGACTACAGTTTTGATTCAATAGAAGATGCAGATCAAAGATTTGCCGCGGTACAGCAAGAGTTTTTAAAATTACTAGAATTAGATTTAGATAAACTCTACAAAGAAAATTATGCGGTATTTGAACATAATCAACGGTGTATTAATACTATACCGTATGATTCAAAAATATTAGAAGTCTTCAATGTTTAAATTTTACAATACACTTTCTTTTGATCAAAGTATAGATCACAAACAGCAGGACTATGACCCCAATCGCATGGAAACATTTAGGTGTTGGTATTCAGAAGATATACAGGACCAAGATACACTATTACTAACAGTAGGCGACTCGTGGACTTGGGGTGATCACCTAGGCAACATAGATTGGAATCAAGCGTCAGATGATCCTGTTAGACTTACTCAAATATTTGGTCGATTGCTAGCAGATAAATTGAATTCTGATTGGGTTAATCTAGCTCGCCCAGGATGCAGTAACTATTGGATGTTAGAAAAGTTACAGGATATACAGCCGATTATACAAAACAGTCGTTATAAAAAAATCTATCTTGTGGTTACTCTAACAGAAGATCTCAGGGAAGCTGAATATACCAGACGCATACAAGTTTTACCAACTTATCAAAAATTTTGGGAAGAGAGTGCCAACCTAAACAAATTTTTGGTAGCAGTAGAAAACTACTTGTTTGATAATTTACAAAGTTATTTTGATACAGTTCCTGTGGTACCGATTGTTAGTCGCGCATTTACTGACAGCTGGCAAACAAGACCTTGGTTGTTAGACAAAACATGGTGTGATATAATACAAGATAATTTTAATTTTTCAAACTATCAAAAGCCCGTGCCGTTTATTGCACAAATGTCAATTAACCCTCTGACTGAAAAATTTATTAAAAATAATCCAGACCGCAAGATAGAATTTTTAGATATTATGGAACGTGTCGGTAACCGATGGCAATTTCTTGGTGCCAGTCCTTATAATCTTAAAGGCAGTACTTGCCATCCCAACCCTGCAGGTCACCAACTTTGGGCTGACTATCTTTATACCCAAATTGATAAATAATAGTGTTCACTCACAAGAGTAACTTTCGGAGCACCACTCCGGATAGCCTAGAACGCTAACGCCCATGGGGCAAAGGAGAAATAAAATGGCAAAACTAAAAATCAGTAAAACACCTACAGGTAACACAGGTACAGGTACAACACGTACAGATCAACACACAGGTCCAGAGCAAATCACTAGTGGTGGTATTACTTCTTACCCTGGTTCAGTTGGCGGTGTTTATACACAAGGCGGTCCACAAATCCACGCTCAAGCAAATACAGGCAATGGTCCAACTAATGCTAGCTTGTTACGTGCTAAAGGCGAGCATAAGTTTTTATGTTCTGATGGTACAACAAGTAAAATTTGTACTCTAGTAAACAGTATGGTACCAGATGGCGGTCCTGGCCAAGCTTCAGTTCCAGTTTATACTGGTGTAACATACTGGGCTAACGTAACAGCACAAGGTAGTGCCGCAACAAGTACATACATGACATATAGTTTAGCAGCAGCAAACGCAGCACCAAGCGGCACAACTGGTTTTGTAGTTGGTGCAAAAGTTATGAACACAGGTATCAACGGTAACGTAACTATTACCGCTATTAATTCCAACACAACAATTAACGGCGTAGCATATGGTAACGTAACAATTGGCTTTACTTCACAGACAGTTACAGCAGCAAATGCTACTGTAGGTGCTCCAATGGAAGTTGGCTTCTTTGCTAGCAAGTTGACAAACCGTTGGGTATACGATTTTGGTAACGATGGTTACAACAACCGTAACAAGTATCGTTATTGGAGCCAATTACCAACAACAGCTAACACTTATGTAAAAGATGCAGCAAGTGGCTACGTAGGTTTTGTACAGATTCCTGATGCAGTTTAATTGGAATAGTTACAAATGGCAAAACTAAAAATTACAAAAACCAACTCAGTAAGCGGTCAATTAGTTGACCGTTATACTGGTCCAGAGTATCTCAGTGGTGCTTACCTTGGCGGTACAGGCGGTCTAACAAGCCAAACTGGCCGTCAAATTAATCCAACTGTTAGCATCGGCAATGGTTCACTATCTGGGTCAATCTTACGTCAAAAAGGTACACACAAATTTCTAGTATCAGATGGTACTAGTAAAGCTGTGGCTACCTTAGTAAGTAGTATTACTGGTACTGGTCAAATGACTATTTTGTGCACCAAAGCAGATACAACAACTTTTTACGCTAGTCGTATTACAAATCGTTGGGTATATGATTTTTCTGGTAACAAATATCGTTATCATTTAGCTACAGCAACAACAAGTAATACATATCGTGTTGATGCAGCAGCAGGTGTAACAGGATTTGTACAAGTAGCATACGCTTAATTAAATTGAGCATACAAAAACCCGCCGCCGGCGGGTTTTTTATTGAAAACACGATCTGTATTCGAGCATAAATACTACTAAATTAGGGTTTTTACAATGGCAACAGTAAAGCGAATTCCGGATACGTATGATGTTTATGTTCCCACCATGACAATTCATGGTAACTTAAACGTTGTTGGTAATACCACTACTATTAATAGTGCTACAGTTAATGCTGATGATGTGTTACTGTTTAATACCAATTCAGCGGTGAATTTAAATGCAACTATTGGTGTAGTTCGTCCCACAGGACCTGCTAACGTAGCTATCCGTTGGAACGAAGCATCCAGCAGTTGGCAGTTGACAAATAATGGTACTACCTACGGTAATATTTTAACCGCAGGTGCAACGTTTGGTAATATTAACATTACTGGTATAAGTTTATTTGATACTGCTAATACTGTAACCCTTTATACTGGAACTGTATCTAGTGGTAAGTCTGGGTTATACGTAGATAACACCAACGGAACCCAACAAGAATTAGCAACCAAGAGTGCAGCAGTGGCATTCTCGATTATATTTGGATAGGACGAATTAAATGGCAATAACAAACGCAAACGTAACAACAGTGGCTAGTGCAATCTATACTAGCACAAATAATAGTGCAACCACAGTCATGCACTTTTGCAACTATACTAACAATAGTGCTACAGCTAACGTGTGGTTAGTGCCAGCAGGTAAACAAGCCAACTCTTCAACCATTATCTATTCAAATGTAACAATGACAGCATTTAATACATTAGTGGTTGATACAGAAAAAATTATTCTTGCAAACGGTGATGCAATTTATGCCAACGCAAGTGCCAATTTATCAGTGACAGCAACTGTAAGCTATATTGGAATTTAACAATGGCTAGATATCTCAAAAATCCTCAAATTGGTAAAGGATTTAATTTAGCCGCGCAATTACCGATCGTGCCAAGTTCATCATACGGTGACGCACCTATCAGTGGCCTAATTAGATTCAACCAAGCTACCAGCAGAATTGAATTTTACTACAACGGCGCATGGAATCAAGTTGCCAAAATTGGTTCAGTTCAACTTGTGGTTGACAGCTTCAATGCTGATGGTGTAAATGCAACATGGACTATGAGCCAAGCAGAAAGCGACCCAACTGCAATCGCAGTATTTGTTGGCGGTGTTTACCAACAGCCAACCACAAACTATACTGTCAATGGTTCTACTATAATTACACTTCAAGCTATACCGCCTGCCTACACAGGTAGTAGTCCAACTACAATCGTTATTATACATAACATCAACAGCACCAACGTGCCAGCATAGGAGCCTAAATGGCAATTGCTCGTATCAATGGTCAAATGTTACAGCAAACGCTTGAGAGAGCGGGCTCTAATCTCTCCATTACAAATTTAATTTCAAATACTCCAACGGTATTTTTTGATGTAAACAATAATCGTCTTGGTGTTAATACTGGATCACCAAATTATCCTTTAGAAGTAATTGGTAACGCACACATTGGTAATTTATATATTTTAAACAACACCATTACCAGTGACACAGGTGTTATTAATCTTGGTAGTACTTCTAACATTACCATCAGCGGTGGTAGTCTTGATTATGTTTTAACCACAGACGGTAACGGTAACTTAACTTGGGCAAACGTTCAAACAGTTATTAATCAAACTGGTTTGACCGGCAATGCAATTACACTAGGCGCAAACACAGTACAGGCATTGGTAAGCAATGCGGTATCATTAACACAGACAACAAAGGTTACTGACGCTATTGCAAGTTTAAATTATGTACTAGGTAAACTGGTTCCGCAGAGTCCTCCAAACTTTCCTAACGCAACAACTATTTCAATCTCCACAGCAACTACAGCTGGACTAATGACCAATTTTGTTCAAACTGACAACAGTGGCTGGGGTAATTTATCTGTCAGTGCTGGCACAGCAGTCAACGCAGTTCGTTCAGCAGTATTTACAACCACAGCAGTTACCAACGTTGGTCCTGGTAGTACAGGAACTGTTACTGCTTATGTTAATGGAACACCAAATGGTAACGTAACACTAAATGGTTCTAACGGTAATACTACCAATGGTAACTTGTATGTTTATAATGTTCAGGACTATCATAATGTCCTAAGCTCAGTGACTGCTGGCTTCTGGACAGTATTTTCAACTTATGCAACAGCCACTGGCGGTATATCTGCAGGGTGGAATCGTGTGTATATTACAGATTCTGGCACAAGCACACAAACAAATAATGCAACTTGGTATTACGACTCAAGTAATCCAGGAACACCCACAGTCAGCAATACCAGCGTAACCTTAACCAGCAATAGCACAACTTACTCTAGTACTATTCCACACTTTAACTCAAGCACTACCTTTAAGATCAAAGGTAACGTAACCAATTTGAGTGGTGATATGTACCTTGCTAGTCCGTTTGGTGTTGGCTCTGGTGGTGCATTTGGTGTACCAACACTACCTACATATTCAAGTTTTAGTCCCACAGTCTCAGTTCCGTTAAGTCGCAATCTAACCAGCAGTCAATATTTTGAAACTCCAGTCGGCATTGTATCGGGGTTTGGATCTAGTACCAGCGGACCAAGCATTACGTTTAGTAATCCATATGCGCTGGGTTCATCGGGTACAATTAATCCGGGTGTAACAATTTTGTATAAAACTGGTACAACAACACAGATTGAAGAAACAGCAATCACTAATAGCTATACTGGTGCTAGTGCCGCATATCGCATAGTTAATCCTGACGGCGGAACAGCTGCGGATACTCCCACATACACAGGTAGTGAAGCAACATTTAACAGTCAAACTAGTACACTACTAGCAACAGATGCTACAGTGGTTGCCGCAGTATTAAAATATGACGTAACAAATTATTCAACAGGCTACTTGCCAGTTGGTCCTAATTTGAGTTCTGGACGTAGTGCTAGTCAATACTTTACATTCAAATGGACCAAAGGTGCAGTAAGTAAATTTAACATTAGTTACTCAGGAACCATTGCTGGATTATGGGTATCACTACCCGGTAGCACAATCGACACCACAGCTGCACCAACTAATGGTTGGATCAATATGGCAGTGGCTTACGCAGGTTCAGGAGTACCAGGAACAGGTACAGGCGGTAATGGTAGTGCTGGTTGTGCTACAGGCGGTGCCGCAGTATTAAACAGTTTGGTCAGTGGTGGTAGCTATACCTGCACATTTGGTACAGCAAGTTCAACTGGCTCAACCGGTAACGAAATTTATATTCGTGTTAAACTAACTAGCGGTCAAAGTTTAACAGCATTAAGTATAGCGAATCCAACTAACTAATATGACAATATCTCAAACACAACTAGTCGATATATTGTACAAGAAACTTAGTGGGGTTTCTAAGACAGACACGAGTACAGCAAAATCGCCAGCTAACGAAGCTAATGCTAGTCCACAGTTAAGTCCTGGTTCTACTGTTTGGCAACAAGATTATTATATTCCCAATGTTACTACTCTTCCTGCAAGTAACAGTAGCGTGGTCACAGTCTATAGAGATAGTTTAAGTTCTACAGTACAGGCATCAGCACTCAGTGAAAGCACAGCACAAGAAACCTGGGCAACAAACTTAACTGACTGGATCAGCCCACAATTTGGTGCTGGTTATCAGCTACAATTATATGCAGGACCTCCTGGTAAATCAAATCCACAGAGTTTGGTTAACTTGCCAGTAGGCGGATCTGGTAACAGTGACTCATGGTACTTTGACTATTCTGCTGGTATCGTGAACTTTGCTGATACTAACGTACCAACTCCTGTTGCTAACGTAGCTAACGTAGTTTATGTAGTTGGTGCTCGTTATACGGGGGTCAAAGGCATTGCTAATTTTGCTAATTTGAATATTGGTACTATCAGCATCAATGGAAATACTATTACAGGCAACACCGGTGTAACATTTGGGGGCAATGTTAGTTCTAATTATTTTGTTGGAACTCTTGTTGGTAATGTGCTCGGAAACATATCAGGCTCTCAAACTCTTACAAATCTAACAGTAACTGGTAATACCGCAACAGGTAATCTTCTTACTAATAATTTCTTCTATGCCAACGGTGCACCAGTGGTATTCAGTAACTATGGAAATGCTAACGTAGCAGTATTTCTAGCCTCTTTTGGTAGCAATACTATTTCAACCGCAGGTAACATTACTGCTGGCAATGTAATTGCAAAATTCTATGGTAATGTTTATACTGATTATATTTCTGGACAAACAGGAAATGTCGTAACGTTTTTAGGTACAGGGGCATTGCAAGTTCCAATTGGTGGGAATACTGCTCGTCCAGCGAGTCCAGCATCGGGACAAATACGCTATAACAGTGACTACAATACAGTAGAATTTTATAACGGAACTAGTTGGATTAGTGTTATCAGCGAAATTAATGATCAAATTATTAATGGTGACGGCGCCACAAACACCTTTACACTAAATCAAGGCACAACTACTTCTGGTATTTTAGTTAGTATTAACGGTACTGTACAACAGCCAATAACGTCATACAATGTGACTGGAAATCAGATTACATTTACAGAAACACCATTGTCATCTGACGTGATTGATGTACGCTTTTTAGCAGTAAGCATTGTAAAAGATAATATTTTTGATAATGATATCGTAGTTAACGGAAATGTAATACCCGGTGCTAACGTAACCTATAACCTAGGCAGTCCAACTCAACAATGGAAATCGTTATATGTAAGTAGCAACACTATCTATTTTGGTGGCACAGCATTAAGTGTGGCAGGCAACACATTGTCATTGGGCGGAGCACCAATTGCAACCTACAGCAATGCCAATGTGGCTACATACTTGGCCGCAGGAACAGATGCTACTATATCCGCAATTAATGCAAACGTGACTGCCGCTAACTTGGCGATTACTACAGCAAACTCATATAATCAAACATATACAACTACATCAATTTCTGCAATCAACGCAAACGTGACCGCCGCTAACTTGGCCATTGCCACAGCAAACTCATATAATCAAACATATACAACTACATCAATTTCCGCAATTAATGCAAACGTGACCGCCGCTAACTTGGCCATTGCCACAGCAAACTCATATAATCAAACATACACAAGCACTTCGATTAATACAGCAATCAATAATTTAATTGGTTCTGCTCCGGGTACACTTGCTACATTGGGTCAAATTGCTGCCAATTTAGCAACTGATGCAAACAGTATTAATGCTATCATAAGTTCTATTACCAGCGTAAACGCTAACGTGACAGCAGCTAATGCAACTATAGCCACATTGGCTCCAGTAGCAAGTCCTGCACTGACCGGTATTCCAACTGCTCCTACAGCAAATATTTCTGCTAATAACACACAATTAGCAACTACGGCGTTTGTACACAACATGTTACCAACAGGTATTATTATGATGTGGTCAGGTTCAAGTACAACAATTCCATACGGTTGGTACCTGTGTAACGGCTCTAACGGAACTCCCGACTTGCGAGATAGATTTATTGTTGGTGCCGGCAACACTTATGCTGTGGGAGATACAGGCGGTAGCAAAGATGCTATAGTAGTAAGCCATAGTCACGGAATTAGTGATCCTGGGCATGCTCACAATTTTGGAACTGCTAGTTATGAATTGAGCAGCGGAGCTTTCATTCTTTCAGGCCAACTATCAGCTCCGGGTTATGGGGGATATGATTTAACTCAGACAGTTCCACTATCTGGTGGCAGTTACACAACTACTAGGCCAGTTTATAACACTGGTTCAGCATCTACAGGTATTAGTGTAAATTCTGCAGGTTCTTCTGGTACCAATGCAAACTTGCCGCCATACTACTCATTATGCTACATTATGAAGGCATAATTTTTGTTTTAACTAAATACTAGTGTAAACACCATCACGTACTCAGCAAACATTAACGGATCAACTGTTAATTTGCTAGCACAAGGTACAGTTTCTAGTAGCATTAGAATCCAACGTACTTACTTCAACGTTTAACATTTTCCCCGAGTCCTTCCAAAAACAGCCTGCAAGGACTGATTTCGCACGGTTACGATAAATAATATTAATGAAGCCATTTTAGAAGGATTGAGCTATGTCGGGAAACATGACAAGAATTAAGAATAACCAGATTACAGTACAAACAATTGACTATACACGTTTGGTACCTGGTACACTGGTTGGTACAAACTTTAATGCAAACTTAACATTAAATTCTAACGTTACTATTATTGGTAACTTAGCAGTTAGCGGTAACACTAGTTCGATTAACTCAATCAACACATATATTCAAGACCCGTTAGTAGTTTTCAACTCGGGATATACAGGTAGTATCAGCGGTTACGATATTGGTTTCTTGGTAAATCGTAACTACAGTTCACTTGGTCCTTACGGTTCTGTTAATACAGCATGGGTATGGGTAGAAAACGATCAAGCGTTTGAAGCTATTGCGACATCTACTTCTGGTAATGCTCTAACAACTTTAACCAGTGCTGGTTTTGCCAACGTTAAATCTGGTAATACTACAATGGTATCTGCCACTGTTACCAACAACTTAACAGCTGGATCACTTACTGGTACTCCAATCAGCGGCGGTACAGGCTCATTTACATATCTTACAGCCGTAACTGGTTTCAGCACATCAAATGCTCAAATTACTGGTGGTAGCATTTCTGGTATTTCATTGGCGTCAACAATATCTTATGCTGCTAATTTTAGCTCACCTAACGTGGTTGTTAGCGGTGGCTACATTACAGGCTTGGCTAACTTACAGGCTACAAACATCAGTGGTACAACTGGTGTAGTAACAAACTTGAGTTCTGGTAACATATTAGTTACCGGCGGTGCCGTTAACGGCCTAACAACATTGGGTGCTACAACTGGCGTAGTAACAAACTTTAGTTCTGGTAACATATTAGTTACTAGCGGTAGTGCAACTGGTTTAACTAACCTACAAGCCACAAACATTACCGGCACAAACGGTGTAGTAACAAACTTTAGCTCCGGTAATGCTTATATTACTGGTGGTTATATTTCTGGTGATACGAGTATTTCTGGTACAACTGGCCAGTTTACTAACTTCTCAACTGGTAATGCTTTAATTACTGCCGCTGGTATAACAACACTACAAGCAACTAACTTTAGTTCAGGTAATGCTCGCATTACTGGAGGTTATGCTGATAACTTTGCAATTGGTGCAAATACAGCCGCAACTGGCGCATTTACAACATTATCAACTAGCGGTGTAACAACACATAATGGTAACGTTGTTGCTGCTAGCGGTACAGCAAGTACAAGTGCAACAACTGGTGCTTTAGTTGTTACAGGTGGCGTAGGTGTAACAGGTAACGTAAACATTGCAGGCAACCTAAGCGTTACAGGAACATTAACATACATCAATACTAATACAGAAATTGTTAACGGTATTGAAATTGTTGCTGGTAACTTAGTTGCTAACTCCGGTACAGCAAGTACAAACACAACAACCGGTGCTTTAGTAGTAGCAGGTGGTGCTGGTGTATCTGGCGCAATCTACGCTGGCAGTATTCAAAATACTCCAATTGGTAGTACCACAGCAAGCACTGGTGCATTTACAACCTTAACAACTTCTAGTACTGCTACTGCAAACGGCAACTTGGTTGCTGCTAGTGGTACAGCAAGTACCAGCACAACAACTGGTGCTTTAGTAGTTGTTGGTGGTACTGGCATTAGTGGTGCAACATACATTGGTGGTATTACTTCTATTACTAATACCACAACCAATACTGGTGCTAGCACTGGCGCACTACAAGTAGCTGGTGGTGCTTATATTGCTGGTAACTTATTTGTTGGTGGTAATATTAATGCTACTGTCACCGCTATTACTACACAATACGCCGACTTTACTGGTAATGCTGCTGGTGTAGGCGCTGTTACTGCTGGTATTGCTAGCGGATATGTACCAGAACCAATGGCAATTATTAATTCCTTTGGTAATGCTAACCAATATGTCGGTGTTATTAACGGACAGAATATTAACAACGGTCCTTTAGCATCTGCAGATATTTTCTTAAGTCCTGGTAACGGTACCTATGTTGACACATACTTAGATATGGGTATTGCTAGCGGTACATACAACTATCCTGGATACAGTTTAATTAATCCAAACGATGCTTATTTGTTTGTGTATGGTAATTCTACAACCGGTGGCGGTAACCTATTACTTGGTACTGGGTATAACAATGATATTGTGTTTACTGTTGATGGCATTAACACCAACAACGAAGTAATGCGTATCACACGTTCTAACGTAGTTGCTATTAAATCAACAACTGCAGCATCTAGTACAACAACTGGCGCTCTAACAGTAGCTGGCGGCGCAGGTGTAGCTGGACAGTTATATGCTTCTGGTTTAAATGGAACAACAGGAAGTGTAACAACACTACAAGCAACTAACTTCTCAACTGGTAATGCTGTAATTAGCGGTGGTTACATTACTACAAGCAATATTACAACAACTGGAACAGCCGTACACAATGGTAACATTGTTGCTGCGTCTGGCACAGCAAGCACAAACACAACAACTGGTGCATTGGTTGTTGTTGGCGGAGCGGGCATTAGCGGTAATATTAACGCAGGACAATCAGCAGTATTCAACACCTCAAACGGTGCTGGTATGGACTTTATTGTCAAAGGTGCTACCAACAACACATTGATTTGGGCACGTCCAAACTCAACATACGATTCTGTAATTATTGGTAACTCTGCTACAGCAAGTACAGCAGTTAACGGTGCTAAGTTATTAATCAACTCAACAGATACTATCTTGTTACCAGTTGGTACTAACGCACAGCGTCCAGGATCAATTGGCTTCTCAGATACCACAGGTATGTTCCGTTACAACAGCACAATTGGTGCTATTGAGTGGTACAACGGTACAAGTTGGGCAAGTGCATCAACATCGTTCACTGTTATTGTTTCCAATCAGTTTAACGGTGACGGCGCGACTACAGCGTTTACACTAACTCAGTCAGCAACCACTGCTGGTGTTATTGTTAGTATCAACGGTGTGGTACAGATCCCAACAACAGCTTATTCTGTAAGCGGTACAACTTTAACATTTACTGAAGCTCCAGCAACAGGTGACGTTATTGACGTTCGTATTTTAACTACAACATCAACAGTTACTGGTCTAAGTAGTGCTACTGGTAAAGCTCAAGTTAACGTTGATGACTCAGCTGGTATTACATTCGTATCCACAAGTAGTGCAGGCACAGTATTCACCATTCCAATTGGTGGTGGCATGGTAAGTAACGATGCTAACGTAAGTATTGCGAGTGCTAACACTCCAACCACAATTGATAGTTTTAGTACTAGTGCATATCGTACAGCCAAGTATATTTTACAGGTCACAAACGGTACAAACTTCCAAAGTGAAGAAGTGCTAGTTGTACAAAACGGAACATCTAGTACACTTACTACCTATGGTGTGTTAACCACTAACGGTAACTTGGGTATTATGAGTACAAACGTCAGTGGTAGCACAGTTAGCGTACAGTTTACTGCTGCAAATGCTGGTAATACAGTAAGACTTTGGAGACAATACTTACCGTTGTAATAGTAGTCTTATAGGAGTGGGCGGTCCACTCCTATAATTAAATCCTTATCGGGGAATATGGAACCGGGGAAAAGAGAAAAAGATGGCAAACACAAATTTTACAGTACACAATGGTCTTACAGTAGGCCCATACGTAGTTTTCGCAGGTAACGGGGATATCGTTACATCAGGTAATATTAGTACAACGGGTACAGGTACTATTGCATCAGCGAACGGATTTGGCGGTCTAAACCCAAGTCAAATTTACAGCGGTAGCAGTAACGTAACAGTTACATCAACTAACGTTTTTGCAAACATATCAGGCATACCTCAGCTTACAATAAGCAGTACCGGTGTAGTTATTGCGGGTAGCTTAACAGTTAGTGGTACGACCACAACGGTCAACACAGAAACTGCAACCACAATCAACGCCACAACAGTTCAGGCTGTTACAATTGGTAATACCGGCGCAACATTAACCGGTACATTAAGCACAGCAAGTCAACCAAACATTACAACACTGGGTGGTGTAACAAGTATTGGTGCAAGTAGCAGCACAACATTGACTGGCACACTACAAACAGCCGCGCAAACAAATATCACAAGCGTTGGTACATTAAGCGGATTAACAGTAAGTGCTGCAATCGTTCCAAACGCCAACGCAAGTGTAAACTTAGGTTCGACTACAGCTTGGTGGAATAATATCTACGGTACAGCAACACACGCATTATACGCTGACTTAGCAGAAAATTACCAAGCTGATAAAACATACGCACCAGGTACAGTATTGATGTTTGGTGGCGCACAAGAAGTTACTGTAGCAGATGCTGATACAACAGCAGTAGCGGGAGTAGTATCTACCAATCCAGCACACTTAATGAATGGCGCACTAACAGGAGCTAACATTATTCCGTTAGCACTTACAGGACGTGTTCCTTGTATGGTAATTGGGCCAGTTAAGAAGGGCGACTTAATGGTATCGGCAGGCTTTGGCTACGCCAAAACTAATAATTCACCAGCTGTAGGACAGGTTATCGGTAAAGCTCTGCAAGAAGTTACGTTCCCCGGCAAGGCGGTTATTGAAGTAGTTGTTGGTCGTTTCTAAACATTTACTAAAATATGTAACAAAAGCGCACTCGAGTGCGCTTTTTGTTTGGCGATAAATACATAATAAAACAGGACGTAAACAAATGGGATTAACTAGACCAAAAATTTGGGATTTAGATACTAATATAGAGTATTTTTTAGATCCCTTGACAGTATTGCATCAAGCTTCAACACAGGCTAACGTAGACGTAGGATTCATATTTAACCGCGCCAACGGTCTGGTATCAAACGTAGCACTTTACTGGTCAGAATCTCAACAGAGTGTTGTGGTGGCTCTTACAAGTAGTACTGGAGTTACCAACACCAACGTTGCTGTAACAAGTTACGGCAATTTAACAATGGGCAATGTGTTTGTCAATAATCGTGTGGACTTTACGTGGTCTGGAAATACCACCAGCGCCGTTTATCAAATGTTCAATAGTACAACCAACAGCCTCGATACTATCTTTGGGTAATTGATGGCTAAGATTCTTACAACCAGGTTAACTAAAACTGGTAATCTAATAACCAATGGTTACAACGGTTACTTCGACGAAGTTACGCAGTCAACTATCAGCACACGTGGTAATGTGGTCTATGCTGCCTTATTAGATGAAGTTACTAATCAAGGTGGTGGTTCAGCAATGCGACATTTTCGATCAGGTAACTTACAGGTTGCCGGACAGTTCGATGAAGTTACTGGCATGCTAGTAACCAATGGATTAATAGCTTACATAGACGCTGGTAAATTAAGCAGTTTTAATGGTAACGGCGTAACCACAGGCAATAGTGTTCCTGTATTTGATTTAACAGCTAACAATAATGCCACAATGAATGGTACTGTAACTTGGACCAGTGCCGGTCCCTACAGTGAATCCAGTTACTGGCGTTTCCCTACCGCAGGCTCTGGTAACTTTATTAGTACAACAGTGACACAAAATTATCTTGATTGTACCATAGTATTTCAACCTGACTTTACTCTATCTACATCAAGCGGGTTAGTGGGATTAATCGGTTCTAGTACAGATGCTACCAGTAGTGACAAGAGCCTGCGTCTTCAAAATGCCAATGGAACTGGACCTTGGCAAACAATAAACCCAGACAACAATGATGGCTGGGCCAACAGCACAACTACTTACTATATCAACGGTGTAGCAACCACTACTAATGCTAACTTGGCATCTGGGTGGAACGTTTTAGGTGGTGCAAGAACCAATACAACAAATGGAGCATTTGCCGGCAACTTTGCTTACTATTTGGGCACAGAAGGTTACAGCGGAGATCTTCGCGATTTTCGTGGTAACATTGCCGCAGTTGCCTTATACAATAGACAATTAACCGCCGCAGAACAATTAAACAACTACAATTATTTTGCCACTAGATACGGCCTACCAACCAACGGTCTATAACGATAAATACTAAACTATGGCAAAACTACAGTCCGGCACACAAGTATTTGGTAATCTAATAGTCAACTCCAATGTGACTCTTGGCGGCGGTATTTACACTACCACAGGACTATTTTGGGCAGGCAACGGCTATGTTATCAGCACAGGCGGTGGCGGTGGAAGTGCATCGGGTGTAACAACTCAAATTCAGTATAACAGTAGTGGAACATTTGCTGCCGCTAACTTGTTGTACTATAGTGCCAATAACACAGTAGTAGCAAACAGTGGCATTAGTTCAACCTCAACAACTTCGGGTACATTCCAAGTCTTGGGCGGAGTTGGAATCACAGGCAACTTAAACGCAGGTACTACCAGCAGTACAATTCAACATCAGATACTAAGTGGATCACAGTTTGCCCCAACAGCGGGGTCAATACTGGTTGGTGCTCACACAGTTTTAAGCGGATCTGGATCCAACTACTTAACATTAGGCCAATATCCGGGTAATGGTGCTGCTAATCAATACGGACAATGGATACAAAGTGGATATTCAGGAAATGCAACATACTATCCAATTATTCTTAATCCTCTAGGCGGCAACGTAGTTGTTGGTGCAACTACTACATCAACATCATCTACTACTGGTGCATTAGTGGTACAAGGTGGTACTGGCATAGGTGGTAATTTATATGTTAGTAGTGGTATTTCGGCTAGTACTGTATCAGCAACTACATTGAGTGGCACACTAAGTACAGCTTCACAACCTAATATCACAAGTTTGGGAACATTAACTAGTTTATCAACAGGAAACGTTGGTATAGGAACGTCTCCAATTTATGGTCTTGGCGTAACAAACTACATTGGCGGTTATCCGACTACCACTGGTGTATTTGCTGGGACAAACAGCAACTATGCACAAATTAGACTTACTGCAACACCATCAACCGGCGGTATTGTGGATTTTGGTTTACCAAATGCTGATTACCGCGGTCGTATTTTATATGCAGTAACAGGCGATCAAATGCAGTTTTCTGCAGGTGGTACACAAGTCATGACATTGGCTAATACTGCTAACGGCGGAGCAACAATATCCACTACACTAACCGGTCAAAATATTATACCGTCAGCTAACGTTACTTATAATTTGGGATCAACTACTGCTTGGTGGTCAACAGTATACGGCACAGCTATTCACGCACAGTACGCTGACTTAGCAGAAAATTACACCGCAGATGCGGAATACTCACCAGGTACTGTAGTAGTATTTGGTGGAGAACAAGAAATTACAGTAACTACACAAAGCCATGATCCACGAGTTGCTGGTGTTATATCCACTAATCCTGCTTATCTAATGAACGGATCAACCCCGGGTTTACCAGTAGCAATGACAGGACGTGTTCCGTGCCAAGTACAGGGCCCAGTTACAAAGGGCCAAGTTTTAGTTACTAGTACAACTGTTGGAGTAGCTCAAGCTATCAGCAACGATCAATTTATACCTGGTTGTGTGGTGGGTAAAGCACTAGAATCGATAAATACTAATACTATAAAGACCATAGAAGTGGTCGTGGGAAGATTTTAAATGGCACAGCAAAAACTAAAGCAGATTTACCGATCAAACTACGCTGGTGAAAACATTGTTACTCAGCTTACACTAGCTGACGGCGAATGGAATCCTGAAACAGAATTTGTACCAAACTCTGTTATCAACACTCACACCACTAACCAAGCAGTTGCAATTGGCAACGGGACAAGCCGCTTAGGGTTTGATCTAGGTCATATTGCTCGCCATCGTGGCGGAGTACTTGGTGCCGACAAATTGCAAAGTTATGGTTGTAATGCACTCTATAGAGACTTTACTCCAGACTTCTTAGTTGCCACCGGTGATGCTATCACACAGGAAATTGCTAATTCTGGTTATGCAGATGCTAATATTGTTTATACCACTGCTGATCAAATGTTAAAATATCCTGGAAAGTTTTATCTGGTACCACAAAATATTCAATTTGATGCCGGCGCACTAGCAGCATACCTAGCTTGTTTTGACGGACATAAAAAAGTATTCTTGCTAGGTTACGACCATTACCAAGATGTTGAACCTGTAAATAACGTCTACTCAGACACAAATGGCTACCCTGCAAGCACTGACACTGACAACGGTGTAGCTTTTATATTATCATTGTCTGATGTGGTTACGACTTATAGTAACGTTGAGTTTGTTCGAGTAATGCCAGACTCAACACATTGGATACACGATCAATTAACACCATTAATTAACTTTAGACAAATTACATATCGTGATTTTGTCCTTGAAGCAGATATAGGATAATATAATGTCAGCTACACTAGCAGTAAAATTTCAAGCAGATGCATCATACGGTCCAGGAACTCCAGTAATATTTGGCGGTAACAATGAAGTGACCACAGCATCTGGTCAAGCACAGACTACAGCTATCGCTGGAGTAGTAACAGACACAGCAGAACAGGTACTAAACGCTGATCTAACAGGCTCAAATGTTGTATTAGTGGCTGTTGCTGGTCGCATTCAAATTGAAGTGGATGTGCCAGTTGCGCAGGGTGATTTAATTATGATCGGGGCATCTGGTAGAGGAGTAAGTGCTACTAATCTAGCTAACAATATTCCAGGTTGGTCTATGTCAACAGGATCAATTATTGGACGTGCAATTGAAAGTTCTACAGTAGACTCTGGTAGTCAACTAATTGAAATACTATTGGCCAGCAGTTAATTTAGAATAGATTCTAAAGTCTTAATTTTCTTTTTAATAATATCAAAGTTAAAACTACGCCACAGTCCTGGATGCAAGGGCTTTGGATGGTCTTTCATCTCTACCCAACAATAACCACGGTGTTCGTCGTTTAGTGTAGGAACAAACTCGTGATCCACTGTAACTAAAAATGTATAGTAAACAAATTTTTCGTTATCTGCTGTAAATGTTTCTAAAGGGATAAACTTTTTCTTGGAGTAGTCGACCCCAATTTCTTCTTGTATTTCTCTAACCAGTCCTTGTATTACAGTTTCACCCGCTTCAAGTTTGCCCCCAGGTATACCCCAGAAACCCTGCTGACGATGTTTATTTCTTAACAAGAAAAGATAACGGTTAGTGTGTTTGGCGTAGACTAGTGCGCCAACCCCTTCGGTATTAGTTGCTAACATTAGAGTACTAAACTCCATTGGCCGGGTTTATACAAGCCTTCAACACTCTTGTTCCAAACTGAACCATCCCAATAATATTGTACTGTGGTATTTAGATTTGTTACATATTGTACAGTAGAATTGGTGCTGTCAAAAGACACAGTCCAATAACTACCGTTCCATTGAATAATATCGTTTGCACGAGCAATTAAATTGGTACCTGGTGGACCAGCCCATGCTACAGCAGATTCAGAATCTACACCGCCAATTGGATTTAAGATCAAATATCTTGTTCCTGTTGCAGGGGTTAAAATGTTGCTATTAACTGTAACATTACGGGGATCGATAATAGCTGTAACTGGCGCTAATGTATTTGTGGGTAACGTTGCGGCAATGGGAGTAAACAATAAACTAGAACTATCAGTTGGATCGTAAGCTACAGTACCCACTACTTCATGCGGACCATCGATGTGGTCAAACTGTAAGCGTACTTGACTGATACCGTTGGTCAATTGACCATAAATGTTAACTAAACCATCCCATTTAGCTGGAGCACCATTTACCACTCCGTCGGTATCGTTAGCGGCTGTGTAAAGTGTTAAGGTATTTCCCATGTAGACTACATCGTAATTCATAGGGCTGAATTTTTGTTGGCTTACCAATCCATCTAAGGTTTCTATTACATCTGGACTTAGTCCGCCTTCTGGACTATATAAGCTAGCAATAATTTGCGCCACAACACCCATCTTCTTAACTTTACTTGGCAAGCTAATCCAAATAGGCATTTCAAATGTCATGGTCATAATATCAATGGTAGTGTCATCACCGCCCATTGGTACACTACGATTTGTATATGAAACATCAGTCAAGAACACAGCACTTAAACTTCCCCAATCAACATAGTTGTCTGAGTTTTGAATTTCAAGTGCAGGATTAAACAAGGGAGCAATTTGTTCAAACAGTTGATGTTTTTGATCTGTATTGCTAGTCCAAATATCAACCTTCATGGTCAATTTGTATGGAGCAGGCATTAAGCGTTCTACGGTGTATAGGCCATCCTGTGTGCCCGTATAGGCCTGCGAGGACTGATCATAAATTTGTTCCCTAACACGAATACTGCCTTCAAAGCTGGGATTCAATACACGATCACGATCATATGTTAATCCACTGATATATGTGGCCATGGCAGGCACCGCATTGAGTGTGTTTTCACTGTTACCACGTAGAATCATTGATGCTTGTCGACTTTGATCGCCGTAGTAGATAGGAACAGTTTGTAGTGTTTTGTTGCCGCTAGAATCTTGTCCAAATTCTACTTGGAAATTTGAAAGCATACGTATAAATTGTACTATAAATCTACGTACTTGTGCATCATAAGCAAATTGGACTGCCATATTATTCTCTATTCGTTATCTGAATTGTCTGCACGTGGTGTTAGTGCTAGACTTAAATTTTGACGTTCGTTATGTACCTGACCTGCGGCATCAGTGTAGGTGTTTGTGTTATTTACATAACTAGCACGGTTGGTTAAGTTATTTGCAGCACCTGGTGTTAGGCCAGTACGTACAGCATCTTCAATCTTACGCCAGAATGAGCCGTCAAATCTAAACAAGCGATTTGGTAAGTAGTCTAATCTCAGGAAGTAATCTCCAGTGGCTGGATTGGTTGGGAAAGCAATACCAGCACCAGTAACCAATCCGTTCGGTGCTCGGCCATCCCCGGTTAAGTAACCTTGAATTTTGCTTGTAGGACTCATTACACCAGCATCGGCAGTTGGGTCAAGTTGGTCGGCTGTGATACTAGTGTTATCACCAGTTATAGGGTTAGCCTGCGGGCTACCATCTTCGTTTACACCTAAGGTATAGAATGAACTAGTGTCGTACCCACTGAGCGGAATATCAAATTCTGCTTGTGTTACAATAGATTCGTTTAGATTAGTATATTGTTGATAGGTACTCAGGACCTGACCCACTGGGGTATTGGTAACATTTGGATCACCGGCTTTGATATTGTTAAGAATATCTTTATACTCTTGACTATCAACAAGCGGATTAAGTTTGACACGCCATAAGTGTGGCCACCAAGTTGGTGAAAAGCCTTCTGCGGCAAAACTAGCATCACCAACTACATAGTATCTCTTTAATGCAGCCGGTAAGTCAGTATTAAGAGCATCATAGTCTTTTAGATGCTCTAATTCTAATACGTCACCAGCAATTAACTTACGACCAATCTGGTCAACCATGTCACGTAAATGAAACACCATAAAGATTGTTCCAGTTTGTAAGAATAGACCAAATTGACTTAGATCAAAGTCTTGGTCGGCACGTTGATAGATTCCGCGCATTTTGTAAACGTCTAAGTCATACTTGCGGTCACGATTTTCTGTCCATAACAAGTCTTGTATGTTTAGAGCCGATTGATTTGTGTAAGCTGGCTGTGTAGCATCCACACTAAATCCAATGCTGGTATTAGTCGGAACTGCTCCTGTAGTTGGCAAATTTAATGTGATTGATGTGCTAGAGACCGAAGTAACCGTTGTGCCAGCAGAAACGTTTGTACCATATACAAACATTCCTGTTTGAATTCCGTTGGTATTGCTAAATTGTAATACAATGTCTGGGCCAGACTGTGCGGCACTAGTTGAAACAAATAACCCTTGCGGATTGGTACCTAAATATTTGTTGAGCAGGACACCAGTGCCACCGATGGTAAACATTTCGGATATGCGTCTATCCATAAATTTGTAATCATTTGAATGTTTTCCATCTTGCCAAAGGCTTAAACGTGGCATAGTATATCCTTATTAGCATATTTATCTACAGTTGACCCTTAATTGCCAAAATAGTATAATAGTAGCATGGATCACAATCAAGACCTGAAAAAGCGGTTAGATACTATATTTTTTCAAATTATTGATATCCCCCCTAATATGCGTGAGGATATGCGACGTTTATGGCGTCCTGCTAGAGCACTATGGGATCAGTTAGATCGTGAATTGGTCGAATGTCGCAGGCTTAACAAGCCCACAGCACGGTACCAAGAAATTGAAGCAGATTTGATTGCCCGTTTGGACTTAATGGAGCAACATCTTACTTTTGCTACGTTATTGACACCAAATGATAATTAATGTATAATACTGTATGTTGATATTTTTGGATACCGAATTTACTGATTTTCCTGAGTCAGAGTGCGACTTAATTTCTATTGGTTTGGTTGATGAAAATGATCGAGAATTTTACGCAGAAAGCGTGCAGTACAGACAAGAATGTTGCAGTGACTTTGTTCGTGAAGTGGTTGTCCCTTTATTAGGTGAATATCCAAAACGCATAGTGGATAATTACTATGGCATTGCGATGAAACTGAATAAGTGGTTAAAGTTTTATGGTGATGATATTGTTACTATTTGCTTTGACTATAATACCGATTGGTATTTAATGGCAAAAATGCTACAATTACTTCCAGAACTTCCAGAAGAAGAACTGTTTAGCAACATACGGGCTATGAATATATGGGGCAACCTAGATCAACAAGCAATAGATTATTATTGGGCAGAGGCTGACGCCTTTGGCCATAAACCGCATCATGCATTATACGATGCTCGTGGTAATAAGTATGCCTACAAACCTTTAGTGAGAGATAGACAAAATGGCTAATATTAAAATCAATGGCAAGGCAACCAAAGCAAAGATTCGTGCAACACGTAATCCCCTGTTTGGTGATGAAAAGTACACAGGCAATGAACCAGTCTGGGATACTGAGCGTGCCAAGACAATGTCTTTTGAAGAGTTTGATCATCACATGCGTCGTAGTTTGAACTATTACAATTATTTCTTTACACAAAAGGATCTAAAGAAGCACGTTGTTGCTTGGATGAAGGAAGTCAAAGACTTTACCGCAGAAGAGATTAAAGCGTTTGAACGTGCCGGGGATCGTACAGTATCGATGACCACTTGTGGACTTATCATGGCTCATCGTCAAGGTATGCCCTTACAAGAACGTCATATTGAATTCATTGATGCAAACATTCTCGAAAGTATTAACAGCAAGTCAGCAGAAGAAATTGTTGTTGAAGTTGTTGAAGAAAAACCCAAAGCCTATGTACCAACTATTCAGGACAGACTAAATGAAAAAACCTCAGAAACAATCGGCGAACTTGAAGGCCACTACGATGCATTCATTTGTGATCCTAAGTACCAGTTTAAGCCTTATGATTTTCTTGTGGCTAACAATGTTCCACAGAGTCAGTTAAGTAAGTACGAAGCAGTATATCAAGTTCGATTTGATGAACTTAAATTGGCTTTTGAAAAAGTCGACGAGCAAATTACAGAAGGCTACAGTCATTATAAGGCCGCAGACTTTAAACGTATCATGGCATTCATTGATCAGATCTTAAATGATATCATTCAATATCGTGGCGTCAAGAAAGCTACTAAAAAGATTCGTGCCCCAAAATCCGTAAGCAAAGAAAAAGTAGTAGCTAAACTCAAATATGCCAAAGAAGATAAAGTTTTACGCTTGGTTAGCGTTAATCCTGCAGATATTATTGGTGCACAAGAACTATGGGTCTATAACACTAAAACACGTAAGTTAGGCAAGTATGTAGCTGACAGTCTAAAAGGACCCTTAAACGTCAAAGGAACTGGCATTATCGGCTTCGATGAACATAAAAGTGTAACAAAAACCTTGCGTAAACCAGAGGAAAAGCTCAAAGAGTTTGCTCGTGCTACTAAGATAGAACTGCGTAAGTTTATAGAAAATATCAAAGCAACTGAAACAAAACTCAATGGTCGTATTAGTGCTGATGTGATTCTACTAAAGGTACAATAAACCCAAACTCCGTTACAGAGTAATAAATACTTGATAACGGAGTAATATATGGTAACACCTTATACAGGCCCGATCATTGAAGATCCTGGGTTTGACGCAAATCTTAACATAGGCACAGAAAGCCTTTTTAATGCCAACACTGGTTCTGGTGCTGGCCATATCGAATTTACTGGCGACTCTCGAGTAGGCTTCCCCGGTGTCCAAGACCCAAACTGGACATTTGGTAATACCAACGATAGTCTACGTGCTGCTATCACCGACTATATTCGTTTACGATTAGCTGACGGCATTGTGGACGTTGAACTAGATAAAGAACACTACGAAATGGGAGTTACACAGGCTCTGATCAAATATCGTCAACGTGCTCAAAACTCCACAGAAGAAAGCTATGCAAGCATGGTATTACTTCCTGAAACCCAGGAGTATATACTACCCAAAGAAGTAATGAGCGTTCGACAAATTTTCCGTCGTGGTATTGGTTCAACTACAGGTACTAGTGCTAGTCAATTTGAGCCATTTTCATCAGGATACTTAAACACGTATATGTTGGTAGCTGGACGTGTTGGTGGCCTAACAAACTATGAATTGTTTGTTGACTATCAAAAACTAGCTATGAAAATGTTTGGTGGCTTTATGAACTTTACATTTAACCCAGTAACAAAAAAACTAACACTAGTTCGTAAGATGCCATGGCAAGGTGCTAACCCCGATTTAACACAGCAAGAAACTGTTATACTTTGGATGTTTAATCAAAAGCCAGATTCTATAATCCTTAACGATACCTATGCATTTCCCTGGATTCAAGATTATGCCTACAGTTTTTGCAAACGTATCCTAGGTGAAGCACGCGAAAAGTTTAGCCAAATTGCGGGACCACAGGGTGGTACTAGTCTGAATGGAGCCCAACTAAAAGCTGAAGCACAAGCTGAAATGGAAAAATTAGAGGACGATCTAAAACAGTATGTTGACGGATCGCAACCACTGACTTGGTTAATGGGATAGTTGACAAACTACTTAAATTATGTAAAAATAGCCCTTATTACAAAGGGCTTTTTTATGATCATTGGTGTATGCGGATTTATTGGTTCAGGTAAAGATACTATTGCCGACTACTTAGTTGGTTTTCACGGCTACAGACGCGATAGTTTTGCTGGTACACTTAAAGATGCTGTGGCCGCAGTATTTGGTTGGGATCGTGAACTCTTAGAAGGTCGTACTCCTGAAGCACGTGCTTGGCGTGAACAAGTGGATCCATGGTGGGCCAATAGACTTAACATGCCCAATTTAACTCCCCGCTGGGTACTACAGTACTGGGGCACTGAAGTTTGCCGTAAAGCCTTCCACGACGACATTTGGATCGCGGCCCTGGAAGCACGACTAAGTCGTCGTAGTGATAATACTGTCATCAGTGATGTCCGTTTCCCTAACGAAATACAAAGTATTCGTAATGCTGGCGGTAAAATTGTTTGGGTTCGACGCGGCGAATTACCTAGCTGGTATGGTGTAGCACTGGCCGCAAATAACAATCCGCCACAGCCCAATGCATCTAGCGAAATTCTTAGAGAGCTTGGAGTGCATATCAGCGAAACTGCGTGGGTAGGTACAAAATTTGATTATGAAATTGACAACAACGGTACTATCGAAGAACTCTACGCTAATATTAAAAGTCTGGTACAATAGGAGCCGGTTTCCAACTAACTCGACTTACAGCAAGTTCAATTCTACAATTAGCACAGATTGTTTTTAAATTGTGCCAATTGTTGTTTTTAAGATTCCCGTCCACATGATATACAAATAATTGTTTGGTGGGAATTTTTGCTTTAAAGTTACATACTTCACAACGCTCGGCTTTTTTGTATCCCGACTTAGCCCATGCAGGAGCCTGCGGCTTTAATTTTTTTCCTTTTCTAATGCAGGCAGCACACTTTGTTCTATAGTGTAACATACCGCCACGTTTATAATTAATAGCAACGTAGTTTTCAGAGCATACAGGACATATTGGTCGTATCATATGCTGTATTTATGATGCAAAAATCAATTAAACCTTTGCAAAGGCTCCTGTAACCTACCATATTTTATACCTTTCTTATAAATAACTATAACATGTAATATAAAGGATATAAACCATGGCACTAGTATCTCCAGGCGTATCGATCACAATTAATGATCAAAGCCAATATGTAAACAGTAACGTAGGTTCTGTACCATTAGTAGTGTTAGCAACAGCGTCGAACAAAACTAATCCTTCAGGTTCACCTGCTACTGGAACACTACCAGCAAATGCTGGCAAACTATTATCATTCACAAGCCAACGTGATTTGATTACCCAATTGGGCACACCAACGTTCCAATTGAGCTCTGCAGGAACACCAGTTAATGGTAGTGAAATCAATGAATACGGTTTGATGGCAGCTTATAGTGCTTTAGGACTGAGCAATCAGTTGTTTGCTATCCGTGCTGATATCGACCTAAACCAACTAGTTGGTACAAGTGTACGTCCAATCGATCCTCCTGCAAATGGCACATATTGGTTAGACGTTTCTAATACACAATGGGGTATCTATCAGTGGAACGAAGCCACAGGTGCATTTACAAATCTTGCTCCATTGAATATTACTGACCCAGCACAAGTACAGTATGTAACAGTTAATACAACCAACAATGTTCCAACCCCACTTAACTCTGTTGGACAAATTGGTCAATACGCAATCGTTTGCGTTAATCCAGATGGCACTACCCCTTCAGCATTACGATTATTTTACAAAGCAGGTATTAATTCTGTTAGTACTTCAGGTGGTGTAACAACTGGCGGTTTAAATAATCAATGGGTAGAAGTTGGTAGTCCAGACTGGCAGACTTCAAGTCCAGCAAGAACTGGCACAGTACTAAATCCTACTATCCCTGCTAACAGCACATTTAGTATCAACGGTAATACAGTTACAACTGGATCAACAACAACCGTAGCGGCACTTGCTGCTTCTATTAATACTGCTGCTATCCCAGGAGTATTTGCTGCAGCACCTAACGGTTATCTACAGATTTTCCTTACAAGTGCCGCTGATGGACACGGTAATGCATTATTCCTTGATGGAACAAATACACCGTTAGCACTATGCGGATATCCAACTGGATATACCAATTCACTATCGTTTTTCTATGGTCCTTATACTGCACAACCAAGTTGGATGACAACAGACACACAACCACGCCCAACTGGATCAGTGTGGTGGAAAACCAGTATTACTGGTAACGGATTAAATCCAGCATTTTTCCAATATAATTCTGCGTCAGGTCAATGGGTAGCAGAAAGTGCCCCACCATTTCCAACGTTTAGTTCAGCAATATACGCATTTGATCCAACTGGCGGCGGCTCCGGACTCACTGTTGGTCAATTGGTAACATCTTACTATCAAGCTGACACAACCTATAACATGTTGCGTTTTGACGTAGTAGCATCAAATCAACCAACTAATGCTACAGGTGGAACACCATCATCGAGTATTAGCGGTAGTTTTACTATAAATGCATCACAGCCAGGAACTTCAACTCTTGCATCTGCTACAGTTACAGTATCCGCTGTATCACCTGCTGGTTTTGTCAGTGCTATTTTAGCAGCTAACGTTCCGTATGTTACTGCACAGCTAAACGACAATGGAACTATTTCAATTGGTCACACCTTAGGTGGACAAATTAATATTGATATTGTATCTGGTACACCACTAGCATCTGCAGGCTTTTCTGGCAGTTCGGGATCTGGTTGGATTTACAATTCAGTAACTAATCAAGTTACTATCAGTAATTTTAAAAATATTACAAAGAACATTTATTATCAATCCTCAGCACCATACGTTAAACCAGCTACCGGTACAATTTGGTACTATAGCAATCCAGCAGACATTGATATTATGATCAATAACAGCGGCTGGAAAGGTTATCGCAATGTAACTTCAGATCAACGTGGTTACGATCTAGCTAATACAGATCCAAATGGTGTTATTGTTACTCCAACAACACCTCCAACAAGTCAAAGTACTGGTTCTGCACTAGTAGCTGGCGACTTGTGGTTAGACTCCGGTGATCTAGTTAACTATCCAAGTCTATATCGTTACAACGGTACAACTTGGGTATCAATCAATACTACAGATCACACAACATCAAACGGTATTGTATTTGCTGATGCACGTTGGGATACCAGCGGCACAACAGATCCTATCAGTGGAGTTTTCCCACCAATCTCAGCACTACTGACCAGCAACTATATTGATTTAGATGCTCCAGATTGGCGCTTATACCCACGCGGTACTCTGTTGTTTAACACACGTCGTAGTGGTTACAATGTTAAGAAATATGTACAAAACTATTTCAATAACACAAGTTTCCCACCAGCAAACCCAAGTAACAATCCAGAAAACTTACCAACTTCAACACCTACCATTACAGATGCATGGGTGTCTGACAGTGGATTAAATGAAAATGGTGTTATGTATGCTGGTAGTGCAGCTCAACGTGCTTTAGTTGTTGCAGCGATGCAATCAGCTGTTGACAGTAACTTAGATGTGTTAAGCCCAACATACAAATTTAATTTAATTTGTGCTCCTAACTATCCAGAGTTGATTCCTAACATGTTAACTCTAAATGACAACCGCGGTGATACTGCGTTTATTATTGGTGATACACCAATGACATTAGGACCAAACACAGTTGATATTACTAACTGGGTAAACAATACCACAGGTACTGGATTACCAAGCGATGCAAGCTCAAGTCCATACTTGGCCTTGTATTATCCAGCTGGCTTAACTAACGATCTATCTGGAAACCAAATTGTTGTTCCAGCTAGCCATGCAGTATTGCGTACATACTTGTACAACGATCAAGTTAGTTATCCATGGTTTGCACCTGCTGGTGTTAACCGCGGCTTAGTAAGTAATCTAAGTGACATTGGATATCTCAATGCGTCAACAGGTGCGTTTGTACACAACAGCATAAGCCAAGGTCTACGTGATGCACTATTTAACTTGTCAATTAACCCAATTACACAGTTACCCGGTGCCGGCCTAGTAGTATTTGGTCAGTTGACTCGTAGCTTAGATACAACAGCACAGAATCGTGTTAACGTTGTTCGTTTAGAGAACTATTTACGTTCAATCTTTACTAGCGTTAGTAACGGTTACTTGTTTGAACCTAATGATGCAATTACACGTAAGTCAATTGCAACATCGATCGAAAATGCTCTTAATAACGTGTTAGCACACCGTGGTTTATATGACTTTTTAGTAATTTGCGATACTAGCAACAATACACCAGCTACTATTGCTAATAATCAGTTGTATGTTGACGTTGCTATTGAACCAATGAAAGATGTTGAATTCATCTACATTCCAATCGCAATTTATAATCCTGGCACAATTAAGTCGTTAAACACTCAGTCCAGTTAATGAATAAATAAGAGTATAGGAGAATAAAATGCCAGTAGCAAGTTTAAGTAATTTTACAGTACCGTTGAATAGCAGTCAGAGTGCAACCACTCAGGGCTTGCTAATGCCAAAACTAAAGTATCGCTTTCGCGCTACATTTATTAACTTTGGTGTAAACAACGCAACAACAGAACTAACCAAACAAGTAGTAGATATCAAACGTCCAAACGTAAACTTTAACCCAATTACACTTGACGTTTATAACTCAAAAATCTACTTGCAAGGTAAGCCAGAATGGCAAGAAACAACAATCAATCTACGTGATGATGCTACTGGTGCAGTTACTACTCTAATCGGTCAACAGGTTCAGAAACAGTATGACTTCTTAGAACAAGCAAGTGCCCCAAGCGGTATTGACTACAAATTCCAATTGTTATTTGAAATGCTTGATGGCGGTAACGGTGCTACAACTGTTAACGTTCTTGAAGCATGGGAATTAGACGGTTGCTTCTTAAGTTCAGTTGACTGGGGCGATATGGCCTACAGTAGCAACGATCAAGTTCAAATTGCAATTAATATCAAATTTGACAACGCAATTCAAACAGTTGGCGGCGGCGTTGGTACTACCGTAACACCAACAATACTAGGAACAACAGCGACAGGCTAATTAAGTTTGTAACTAGATGATGCAACTTAACCCGGACTTAAAACTCCGGGTTTTTTATTAGATAAATACTAGTAACAAGGAATAATTATGGCAGTTAATACTAGTCAAACGGTCTTACGTAGTTACCAGCATGCAAGTAGAATTTTTGTTGATGCTAACTATCGTCTAAGCCCTAAGTACGGATTCCTATTTTATGTTGAATTTGATTTCAATCCATTAATCAGCAACGTCAGTAATACATCAGCACAAGAAATGGGTATGATTGTCAAGAGTGTGGGCTTACCTAAGTTTACTATTGATACTAAAGTACACAATGCCTACAATCGTAAAAATATTGTACAGAATAGAATACAGTATGATCCAATTAACATTGTATTCCATGATGACCAAGCCGATAATGTAAGAGAATTTTGGTACGACTACTACAGTTTCTTTTACCGTGACAGTGACTATGCCGATGCAACATATAACATAATTAACAAATATCAAGAACGTCCAAGTTTTGAGTGGGGATATAGTCCACGCCCAGTTCAAAGTTACAATAGTGCCAACGCATATCAAGATTATCAATACATTCAGGCTATTAGAATCTACAGTTTGTATCAAGGAAGATTTGATGAGTATGAGCTAATTAATCCTCTTATTACAGCATTTAAACATGGCGAACATGTTAATGGTGAAAATCAAGCTCTACTTGAACATCAAATGTCAATTACTTTTGAAACAGTAAAATATCAAACTGGGTATACTACAGAAAATACTGTAGGTGGATATATCGATTTGCACTATGACACTACACCAACACCCAATCAATATCCCTCGGGCAATACACCAAACTACAAAACAGCATCTAACAATATTACTGACTTAGCTAATTTTAATTTATCAACCTCAGGTGGTGCAGTAGTACCAACTCCCAACACAGGTGCGTTAAGTGCGGCATTTGCCTTTGGTACTCTGAGTGGAGTGATAACAGGCTTATCAAGTGCTGCTGGTAGTAACAATGGTGGATTTGCCCTACCAAGTCTTGGTAGCTTAACATCAGGAATCAGCAATAGTAATATTGTTGGTCAACAATTACAAGCAGCAGCAAACAGCCTAGCAGGTACAGCCGCTAACACATTAGCTGGTGGAGTACTCAAAGGTGTGGCTACTGGCCTGGGGTCAACTGGTACAAGTATTGTTACACTAGCGGCAGCAGCGATTGCTAATCCAAGTGCGGCTCTTACTACTGTTGAGAACATGGCAATTAAATTTGCCACAGGTGCGGTCACTCAAGGCATTAACAGTTTGGCAAGTCAAGCTGGACAACAAATTGCAACAGGTATCTCTGGTGCATTGTCTCCAGTATCCACTGGTATTAGCAATGCGTTTGGCGATTTACAAAACTACTTATCAGGACAGGTAACTGGACTACAGACATCATTGACATTTGGATCAAGTGGTACTGGACTCTTCAGCGGCGTTACAAACGGTGAAGTAATAGGAGGTCCTATTATACAGTCTCCAGATTTTGGTTCAGTGTCCGATATATCAACAGCAGACTAACCAATGACTAATCAAATTACCGCCGCAACCAATTTACAGGCACCTAATTTATCCCTAGGTGTAAATGCCACAACACCCGGTGGGACTAGTAATGCTCAACAGTACTTCAATAATTTCTTTGCGGGCAATTTTGATATTGGTGTTGCTAACGATGCTATAGTTGCATTTTTTGAACAGTACACAGGTAGTGCGTCTGCAGGAAAACAGTTGGCTGGAACTATAATTTATACGGCCCTGGCACAGAATCTTGATCCTATGTCCTTGTTGACGGAATTTAAACAATTAACACCCGGGCAACTCAACACATACCTGGCAGCATTTTTAAATTATAATCGAGTGCCAACTAGTCAACTTGGTATTAAAACATCAACTACTACTAGTCCGCTGATCACACGCACAATTCTTCCGTAATGTCTAAATACGCACAAGGCAAATATCAATTAAAGAATCCACAAAAGTATGTGGGCAACAAATCTCCTACATATAGATCTGGTTGGGAACATACGTTCATGACCATGTGCGATAATAATCCTAACATACTACAATGGGCCAGTGAAGCAGTACACATTAACTATCGTAATCCTTTAACTGGCAAAAATACAATATACGTCCCCGACTTTTTAATTACCTATGTTGATGCTAATCAACGTCAGCATGCAGAAGTGATTGAAGTAAAACCTCTTAAAGAAACCAGTTTACAAGAAGCTGGTAAAAGTCCCCGAGCACAAGCAGCAGCCATACTCAATATGGCCAAATGGGAAGCCGCACGCCAATGGTGTCGAGCTCATAATTTAACTTTTCGAGTCATTACCGAAAATGATATTTTCCATCAAGGTAAAGCCAAATAAATATTGGTATGACAAAAAAATTAGAAGAGTTATTTAACTTACCTCCAACCACAGATTTAGACACACCCACCGCTGAAGAAGCTAAAAACTTTGTTGATGAAAATAAAGATTTAATTAACGAAGTAAATCTTGCTATTGATAAAATTGATATAGCACTACCCACTGTTAGGGATTTAGACACAGCGGATTCAGAGCTTGACGAACTAGCAAATTTAGCCAAAGATAAAGCTGAAGATTTAATTGATCTAGGTATGAATGTGGAACCACGTTTTTCGGGTGTTATTCTGCAGACAGCAGGCACATTACTAGGGCATGCTATTACTGCTAAAACTGCTAAACTAGACAAAAAGTTGCGTATGATTAATCTGCAACTGCAAAAAGCCAAGTTGGATCATCAAATAGCCAAAGATAAAAAATCCCCTGCTGAAGAAGCAGTTGAGGGTGAGGGAATCGTGCTTGATCGTAACGAATTACTCAAGCAGATTCTGAATAAAAAATAAATTGCCAAAAAGGCTAAATATAACATAATAGGAATTAAAAATGAAACCATTCCAAAGTTACATATTTGAATTAAGTAAGCCTTGCGAATTTCGCATTAAAATGGCTACCATTGATCCAAAAACAGTAATGGAACAAATTAAAAGTGCTCTTGACACTTGGCAATTAGAAAGCGTTAGTGCAGTTAAGAGTTTACCAATACAAGAGCACCGTGAGTTTCCAAACTGGGGTCCTTGCGAGTGCTGGACATTTGACATTAAAGTTGCTTACCCAACTAACACAGTTCAAATTCGTCAAACATTAAAAGAACGTGCTCAACTAAATCCAGACTGGATTTGTGTACGTAATTTACATGAAGCTGAATTCACAGATGAAGCCGAAGCACCAAACGCAGATGCTGCCAAGGGCGCACTACTAGATCAAGAAGATCTAGGCGGTTCAAAAGAAGGTCAGAGCCTAGTAGGACAAGTTCGCATTGGTAGCTTGTTAAAAGAATTAGAATCACGTCAATTTGAGATTGCCGGCACCGACACTACTGTCGGCGGAGATAAACAAAGCTCGTATGGCAAAACAACAAACGAAATAGCACAGGGTAATGTAGATCCTGTGGGCAGTAAGCAAAACAAAATCCCAGATCCAACCAAAGGTTAATTATGAGCAAGAATCATCCACACGACAACATTTACAGCATCTTAGGAAAATTAGAAGCACTAACTCCTAAAGAAGCTCCAAAGTCAGAAGCACCTACACTAAAGGAATATGCTGAGATTCCAGCTAAGGGTAGTATTCTTACTGGTGTAAAAACTACAGAACAAGTTCTTGCTGAAAAGTATATGGGCTTTAAGAAATTAGAAAAGTCTATTGCCGCCAAGGGTGATGTCAAAGATGCGGGTGCAGTTGCTGCCGCAATTGGTCGTGAAAAATATGGCAAGAAGGCATTCCAAAAAGCCGCTGCCGCCGGTAAGAAAATGGGCGAGACATTAGATGGTGGCATGGGCGGTATGGGTGTTGTTGGTGAGAAAGCAGTTAGCCAAGCTCAACAAAAGTTTATGGGCATGGCACATGCTATGCAAAAGGGTGAAAAGATCAAGGGTGCAAGTCCTGAATTGAAAAAAGTTGCTAAGACAATGAAGCCTAAAGATACACACGACTTTGCTGCTACAAAGCACAAAGGTTTGCCACAACACGTTAGTGAAAAATATGATCCAGTAAAGGCAGTTAAACAATGCGCTAGAGATTATATGGAAATGAACGGCATTCGTAGTGTTCATGACTTAGAAGCAGAAGACATTGAGTCAATTGGCGGCGATTGCCAAATGAACTATCAAGACGTATGTGAAATCCTTGGTTGCAACTTGCCAGACAGTTTAGGCCCAGTTAACTCATTTGGACCTGACGAGCACGGCAACATTGTTGACTTTGAAGAAAGTTCTTGCAACGAGTGCGGTATGTTTGAAAGCGAATGCTCTTGCGATCATACCAACGAAGGTGAAGTTTCAAAAACCAAACACGGTATCAAGCATACTAAAACAGACTTCCCTGGATATCCAAGTGACGATATTGAAAAAGATGACGAAGAAGATAACAAACCTAAAAAAGGTCGTCCTCGTAAGGCTGTAACTAAAAACCCACGACGTGATCCTAAAAACAAAGGTAACGTTGGTCGTCCAAAGAAAGAAAAATCTGATAGCGATCGCCACCAAGGCGGCCTAAGCAAATCACATGATCCATTTGGTCGTGTTAAACATGATTCAAAGAAAACAGATTCTGACTCCGGTAAGAAGTACAGCATGGGCAAGATGGTAGCCGAAAGTGTAAACTTCAAACGTATGATGGAAGAACAACACATGACTCTAGAAGAAATGTTAGAGTGCATGAGCACAGACATGCAACAGTTCAAAGAAACTGGTGTATGCTCCGATCGTTTACGCGACATGATGGAAGTATATGCACATTCTAAGCGTCAAATGGAAGAAAATGTATTACCATTCCCAGGTCAACAAGCTACAGCACAACAGCCAAGCAAAAGTCCTTGGGAGCATGTAAAAGGTGGCAATCCAGCAAACCCACATCCAGTTGGTTCAAGCCTACCTGCTAGCCAGATTCCTGGTAAAACTGCTTTATTAAAAGGTCGTGGTCGTAACTACTACGAAGAAGATGCAATGGAAGCTGAACTAAATGAACTAGCTAAACTAGCTGGTCTGAGTATGGCTGATGAGGGCAATGCATTTACTGGTAAATTAAAAGATACACCAAAAGGTGAAAAGTTTGATTTAGATGGTAAAGAGTACACAGACACAAGTACACTAGATGAAGAACCAAATGAAGGTAATGAATTTTCAGGCGAATTAGCCAAAGCTCGCGCACAACACAAAGACAGTTTTGAAGTTGATGGCAAAGAGTATCAAGTTAAAGAAGCCAAAGAAGATCATTGCTCTAAGTGCGATTGCGATCCTTGTGAATGTGACGACGAAAAAGATACTAAAAAAGATTCAGTCAAAGAAGCACAAGAACTGCTTGCTATGCTACGTGTAGCTGGATTAGATACTGGTAAAATTGAAGAAGCATTAGCCAAAGATGAAAAAACTTATGGCGATCCAGAAGTTGATGATAATACTAGTGATCAAGATCCTGTAAACGGTACTAAAGAAGAATACATGAGCATGAAAGCTAGTACACTAAATCCAGGTGAAGCTGATTCGGGCGAGAAGAATAACTATGACGGCGCCGGTGACAACAAGATGAAGCAACAACCTAATCGTCCTGCTAAACCAGTTAAGACTATGGAAACTACTCTTAAGTTGGAAGCTAAGTTAGCCGCTGAGTACGAAAGTATTAAAAAATCTAACTAATGAAACAATATCGAATCACTAGTCAAAACTTTGTACACCAAGGTGAGACTGGTGATGCCGATGCTGTTATGGATTCCCAAGACTTATATCAAATTAAAAAACTAGCCGGCCTTGTTGTTGAGGGCGAAGGTCCTGGACCTAACGGCCTAGGCGGAATCTACAGCGGACAAAACCAAGTGCCTACTGCCAGTGAAGGTGGAATTACAAGCCCAGTCGGCAGTAACATATCTTATACTGCAAAATACAGAAACGAGTTATTAGAAAAGTATAATGCTAAACCTGGCGACGATCTATGGTTTTTAATTAACTTTGAGCCTGTGCGTGGACTTGGTGCTAACGCAGGTACACTAGAAGAAAAAATTAAACAATACTTCGAACGTCATCCTGGTAAATTACCAGAAAACCAACCTAAAGCACTTGACTAAGCAATTCGCTTGTCTAATCCCAAGTATTGATTCCATGATGCTTGTTTAACAGTAAAATCCATTTTTTTCCATTGATTGACTAAACTATAGTAGTCTGGCCTGTAGGGTTTGATTCTTGGTTTAATGTTTGTATGGCTACCTTTGGCATGATTACATGCCTTACAAGCAGTTACACAATTTTCCCAATTAGTTTTACCGCCAGCCATACGTGGAATAACGTGATCGATAGTTAATTCGTCATAGTCAAATACATCATCGCAATATTGACATTTGAATAGGTCACGCATGTACAAGTTATAACGACTAAACTTGACAGCTTTTTTGTAGTGAAAATAATCTCGAGTTACTGCTACACTGGGAACATTTATTGCTAGTCGTTCAGAGTGTACAATCCAATCTGGATAGGTTTCGATGACGTGTACACGTCCCAAATACATGAGTTTGATAGCATGTTGCCAACCGATTACGCTTAGGGGTAATACTGAAATTGGCTCGTAATTAGAATTTAACAGTAATGTGTCTGACATTAAATATACTTATATAAAAGATTATTACACAATGGCTAAAGAATTAGAAACTGCAATTATCAAAGCACCGTATAAGAAAATGTCTTATACTGAGCATCAAATACAGGAGCTTGCTCAGTGTGCTGATCCTGTGTCTGGCCCGCAGTACTTTATGGATAATTACTTCTTTATCCAACATCCAACAAAGGGTGCTATACAATACCACCCATTCGACTATCAAGAACGTTTGATAGATACATATCATAATTATAGATTCAGTATTAGCCTAATGCCTAGACAAACGGGCAAATCGACCAGCGCCGCAGGATACTTGCTGTGGTATGCAATGTTTGTTCCAGACAGTACCATCCTTGTAGCTGCTCACAAGTATTTGGGCGCACAGGAGATTATGCAACGTGTTCGTCACGCTTATGAGAACTGTCCAGACTTTATCCGAGCCGGGGTAACAAGTTACAATAAAGGTAGCTTGGACTTTGAAAATGGTAGCCGCATAGTAAGTCAAACAACAACAGAAAATACAGGTCGTGGTATGTCCATATCACTACTATACTGTGACGAGTTTGCGTTCGTTCGCCCAACTATTGCGAGTGAATTCTGGACTTCCATTACACCTACACTAGCAACTGGTGGTAAGTGTATTATTACATCAACACCAAACTCAGACGAAGATCAGTTTGCACAAATTTGGCGTCAGGCTAATAAATGTTTTGATGAGTTTGGCAATGAAACAGAATTAGGTGTTAACGGATTTAAAGCGTTCCGCAGTCGTTGGGAAGAACATCCAGAACGTGATGAAAAGTGGGCCGCGCAGATGCGAGCACAGTTAGGCGAAGAACGTTTCCGTCGTGAGATGGAATGTGAATTCATCATCTTTGATGAAACATTGATTAATCCCGTCATGCTAAGTGAGATGGCTGGTCTTGATCCTATAGAGAAACAAGGTCAGATACGTTGGTATAAACGTCCCGAGCGTGACAAGACTTATGTAGTTGCACTAGATCCAAGTCTTGGTACCGGATCAGACCCCGCGGCCATACAGGTATTTGAATTGCCTGGACTCAAACAAGTGGCCGAGTGGAGCCATAATAAAACAATCGTACAACGTCAGGTTGTTATTATGAAAGAAATTTGCGGATACTTAGCAGACGTTGCTGGACAAACTCATGTGTATTATTCAGTAGAAAATAATACCTTAGGTGAAGCTGCACTAGTTTGTATTAGTGAAATAGGTGAAGAAAATATTCCTGGCATATTTCTAAGCGAACCTAAACGCATGGGCGGCGGCGGTACACGATTCCGTAAAGGATTTAATACCACTAATAAATCTAAATTAAGTGCCTGTGCTAAATTTAAAAGTTTAGTTGAAACCAAACGTTTGTTTATAGCAAGTAAAGCATTAATCAGCGAACTAAAAAACTTTGTAGCATCAGGCGGTAGCTATGCAGCAAAAATTGGCGAGCATGATGATTTAGTTATGAGCACATTACTAGCAGTACGTATGATACAGATGCTACAGAGTTTTGATGCTACGTTAGATTCTGAGCTTAAGGATGCGTTAGACAACTTTATAGAACCCATGCCCTTTATAATGTTCTAGATAAATAGTTATATGGCAAAAGAAATCGAATCAGTATCTACAGCACTTTTTGACAAAGTACGCTCGCGTTTTGACAATGTCACGCTGGGCGATGAAAACGCTAAGGCTTGTACAGACCCATCTAAGGCACGTTTTTTTAACTTTACATATACAGACGAAACAGGTGCTAAATTTGGTAAAGTAACAATCAGCTTGATTGACGAAACAAGTTTAAAAGTATATTTTGGACAGAACATTAGTGGTGAAATGGATCGTGAACAACGCCACGACTGGTATGATTTTTTACGCAGTCTACGCAAATTTGCAAAACGCAATTTATTAACATTTGATACTCGCGATATCAACAAATCTAATTTAAATCTACAAGACGTTAAACAACAATCTAAATCCGACGACGTTTCTACCATGAATGACGTTAAGGTCACTGAAAGCAAATTATATGGTACAAGCCGTAATAGTTATGCCGACATGGGTGAATGTAAATTAGTTATTAAACATGATGGTTTAGTCAGCGACGAAAAGCACGGCGATCGTGCTCGTCGCATTAGAGATATTTTTATTGAAACTAGTCGCGGCGAAAGATTATTAGTACCATTTAAAAATTTAGATGGAGCACGTGCCCTAGCACAACACATTAGTCATGGCGGAACAATGTATGATAAATGTGCTGAACACATTACCAATTTAGTAAACGAAATGTCAGCTATGCGTCATTTTGTTCGTAGTACAAAACATCGTCAATTTGAAGATCAAGAAACTGCTGACATGACTCGTGCAGCAGTTCATCACTATGATCAAGTCAAACGCAAACTACGTCAAATGCGTGGTGCCCGCGGCTATCGTAGTTATTTTGAATCATGGACGCCAGAAGCTTCTGTTGAAGAAGTTGTTGATGTTGATGCTCTCAAAGAACGCTTTGTTAAGAAAATCTATGACGAACGATTCAATGATGCATTGCCAATTGTTTATAGAGCGTATGTTAAACAAAAAAATAACGTATCCACAGAATTAGAAGAATGGGCTGACGAAATTACAGAAAATGTTTGGACTTCAGCACACTCTGAACAAGACCAAATTGATGCTTGCGTAGAAATGTTAAGTAAACCAAAACCAGTAGGCATTGATGGTATTGATGGTTCTGCACTATTAGACAAACTAGTACCAATTATTGGACCAGACATTAAAAACGACCTTGATGATTTAATGAATGATTTGTTTATTCAACACGGTCCTGATGCTGATGTTGCGGGTTTAATCAAAGAATGGTTAGGTCAACATCGTCCAGATATCTACAGCCAAGTACAGCAAAAACAAGAACCAACTCTACGTAATAGCCAAACCAACTTTGCAACTCCAACAAGTCCGGTTGAGCCACATGGTAAAGAATACGGTGACGATCGTGCAGTAGACAAGAGTGGCGCTGGTGCAACTGGTTGGAACATGGCCTATGAAGATACTGAAGATCCACTAGATTTTATTCGGAGCCTTGCAGGAATTCGTAAATAACTTACTAGCTAAGTTATTATCAAATGGAAATTATAAAATCAACTAACGGCTTTCCTTATGCTTGGAAAGCTGGTCGAGTCGAACAACTAATACGCAGTATATTAGAAAATAAAGCACGAGAACAGTTATCAGTTGATCGTGTTATGTTTATCAATCCCACTTGGCTACATGAAAATGATATAGCACAACATATTCGAGACTCCCGTCCGGATTTTATCATTTGTCACAATTTTGTAGATCCTGCTGTACCCAAAATATTTGAAGCAATAGAAACCAGCGGTGTTCCTTACATTATACTAGGTAATTCTGCACAATATCGCATTGACTTTTGGGCAATGGTATGCGACTTATATTTCCAAAACTATGAAGAACAAGATCTGCAACTGCAAACAGATGCACGTAAATTTATTTGTCTAAATCGTAAACCTCACCCACATCGTGTCAGTTTAGTAAATCAATTACTACCATATCGAGAGCAGGGTTATATTAGCCTCGGCTTACCAGGAAATCCCATTACCTTAGACGAAGAATTTGCAGATGAGCAGGGCATTCGGGATGAATACGGTAACCTGGGAGTGGATGAACGTTTTGTAAGTAAAACAATCCTTAATGACATTTTTAGTATAGGGTCTAAAGAAATTTGGAGTAAAAGTTTTTTATGTCTGGTAACAGAAACAGAATTTAGCAATGCCAACCCCAACAATTTCTTTACCAGTGAAAAAACATTTAAACCTATTATAGGTATGCGTCCTTTCTTTGTCTACGGCCAAGCACCACTACGACAATACTTAAAAGATTCTGGGTTTGATATCTTTGAAGATATATTTGACTATAGTATAGTAAATGAAACGGCAGGTGATCCAACTAAGCAGGCTCAGTATGCACAGGTGGCTATTGATGCCATTAACAAAATAAGTAATCCCTATAGCGAATATCAAAAGTACTTTGGCCGCTGTCAAAATAACAAACGTCGTTTCCGCCAGTATGCTTATGAGCAATGGAATCGTTTGAATAATTTGGATCTAACACAATATGTTTAACGTACCTGCTTGGTCAATGATCAACAATCCTTACTATTACAAATCACGTGATAGTGATCAGTTAATAATTACAGTAGGAGATTCGTGGACCTACGGTGATAGTTTAGGTAAGACTAAAGTACGCAATGGCATAGACGATACAGAATATAGACTCGATCATGTATACGGTAACTTACTCACAGAGCAGATAGGTGCAGACTGGATGAACTTGGCCTTGCCTGGTGCCAGTAATTTTTGTATGTTAAATTGGCTAGGACAACTGCTGAGTCATAGATACAAGTATGCCAACGTTACTTGTATTATTACCCTAACAGAATCTGGCCGTCACGAAGAAATAAACTGGGCACAGGGAGATCTATTGCAACCAGCATTGGAAAATATAGTACTTAAAACCTATGCAATGGTTAAAGAAATACAACTACGCTATCCAAAAATAACATTTAAAATAGCACACAATTTTACAGATAGCATACCCGAACACGGCGTTATAGAACAGTCTTGGTTAGAAGTATTAACTAAACAACAATTACAGACTGATACGTACATTGTTATTAGTGATCACATCAAACAGTTAAACTACAATCGAACATATCCAGATTCTATAGAAGTAATAGATCGAGCCCTATCTCGTATTGACATATTAGATTCGTGTGAGTTTTGTAACAAAGAAGACAGCCGTCACCCTACAGAACAAGGTCACAGACTATGGGCCAATTATTTAATAACTCAATTATGATAGAGCAAGCAGTCACAGTTACCCCAAATGAAATAGTTATACTAGGACAGTTCTTTATACACAAAGACTACAGCGTCACACGTAAAGATATCCTGCTGGACATCCTGGCAAAACAATATTCTGGTCAGCAGATTACAATCCGTTTGCTAGATGGAGAGAACACAGGCTTTAGCGGGTTCGAATCGTTTATGACGTATGCGTGTGATACACTTAATATTCCATACAGTAACGTAACATTTGAATCACACTCCGCTGACATAAAAAACTTTAATCTAACACAATTAAAACTTGGTATCTTTATCAGTGTTGCACAGTATTTGCCCCGGGAGTTCAATCGAGATTTAACCAATGCACGTTTTGTTGGTTGCTTGTTGGGTCGCTATAACCTAAGTCGATTTCGTTTAGCGTATGAACTAGATCAAACATTTGCCAATGATACATATATTACATTTCAACCTGATGTAAAATTTATCAATGATCAACTACGACATTTTGGCGTCGAATACCAACAAGAGCTGGCTTGGATAGCAACTAAACAATTTGATCGCGACTTAGTCAGTACACATCATATGGGTATGATCAATTGGTATGATGCTTGCCGTAGCTACGGAAATGTCTGGAACCGTTATCAAATTGAAGTTGTAAGTGAAACGGATAGTATGGATAACTTTTGGTTTACCGAAAAAACTGCCAATTGTCTAGCTACAGGTAAGCCTTTTGTCTTAGTCAGCGGTCAGGGGAGTCTGGCTCGTTTACGTGATATGGGATTTCGAACATTTGATTCTGTACTAGATGAAACCTACGATCGAGAATCAAATCCATATGATCGTATTAAACACTTGACAGCTAGTCTACAAACCTTGTATACCAATCCAAGTAAAGCAGAGAAGCTACAAGAGCTGTATCGATTAGCTGGCCAGAATGTTGAGATCTATCAGCAATACTCTAAATAATTTTTTGTGCTCTAAAGACAATTTTGATGCTTGGGGTATTGAGATCACTGGCAGCTGGTGTAGTTGAGTGTAAGCACCGTCCGTCGTAAATAACCAATCTTCCTGGTACTGGACTTACTATTTGTCCTTGATCTAACCATCCTAACTTGTAATTTCGTTGTTGTTGATATGTGCCAGTGTTAAATTGTTGATGATCTTTAGTTACTCCCTCGGGGTCTTCAGGATAAAATTTTAATTCTCCAGCCCATGACGGATACCACTCAGTGTTTGCTACATATACCATAGTAACTGTTTTGTCATTATTCGATTCTAACGGTGTGTCTCGATGTGCATACCCTTCGTTGCCATGACCGGTATGTGAATTATAATTGGCATTTACATAAACACGCCAACCTAATTTCAACCCAGGGTCAGAGACCGGAGGTAAGTCAATTTCAGACCGCATACCCTCAGGAGTTCCAGTTATTTCAAATTGATTATTGAGTTGACTATTTAATTTTTTCCATAACAAGTATATGGGCAGATGATTAGATTTTAAACTAAGTTCGTCAGTGGCAAGGGGAGCTCTTGATAATTTGGTTCTCCTACCAAAGGATTGATAAACCATCCAATCATTGGGATTTTTTGGACTATCGAGTGTAAAATTAAAATTTACCTGTTCTTCCCGTTCCCATGTTCCAAAGAATTGAAGGGTTTTTACATACTCCCAAATTTTGTTATGGTCTTCAACGGACAATAAATTGTCATAAATTTCAATGTTGTACGGGATATTCATACAGATATTTATTGGGCAAAATAATTTAAAAAATATTTGACAAGCTAAATACATTTGTTATACACTAGCAGGGTGCTAGAGTATATCTAGGCAAGTAGTACATTAAGACCATCTTATAAAGGAAATTAATCATGGCAACAACATTAGCAGAAATTCGTGCAAAGTTACAAGCATCAGAAGGCAACAAAGGCGGTAACAACAAACAATCAGGTGGCGACAACGCTATCTATCCACACTGGAACATCGCAGAAGGTTCCACAGCAAGAGTAAGATTCCTCCCAGACGCAAACACTAAGAACTCATTCTTTTGGGCTGAGCGTGCAATGATCAAATTGCCATTTGCTGGAGTTAAAGGACAATCAGATTCAAAACCAGTAGTAGTACAAGTTCCATGTATGGAAATGTATGGCGAAGCGTGCCCAGTATTAGCAGAAGTTCGTCCATGGTTTAAGGATCCAAGTCTAGAGGAAATGGGTCGTAAGTATTGGAAGAAGAAGTCATATGTATTCCAAGGCTTTGTGCGTGAAAATGCATTAAGTGACGACAAGGCTCCAGCAAATCCAATCCGTCGCTTTACTATTAGCCCACAGATTTTTAATATTATCAAAGCGGCACTAATGGATCCAGAAATGGAAGAATTACCAACAGATTTCCAACGTGGCTTGGATTTCCAAATCATTAAAACAAGCAAGGGTGGTTACGCTGACTATTCAACATCAAAGTGGGCTCGTAAAGAATCTGCACTAACAGCAGAAGAACAAGCTGCAATTGATGAGCATGGCCTGTTTAATTTAAGCGATTTCCTTCCAAAGAAACCTAGCGAAACAGATCTTAAAGTAATCAAAGAAATGTTTGAAGCTAGTGTTGATGGTCAACCATACGATGCTGACAAATGGGGTGCCTACTACAAACCATATGGTTTGGACACTCCCAATGCTGCCCCTAAAGCAGATGCCGCTGATGCACCAGCCCCAGTAGCAAGTGCTCCAGCAACAGCTAGTCCATTTGTTGCAGATGACGAACCAGACGAAGTACCAGCACCAACTGCTCCAGTGACAGCTGAACCAGTTAAACAAAATGCTCAAGACATTTTGGCAATGATTCGCAATCGTCAAAAGCAGTAATTAAAATAGCTTGTGTCTAAAATAGTGGGGGAAGACGATCCCCCACTACCTGTTTATGCTATCTTATCTAGATCCGATCCTTTTCCCTGATGAAATTCTGGTAGTTGAACTCGAACCGGGACGTTTTGTCTATCCTATCTATAAAAATGGTAGCAGTGGCTTGTTTGAAAAATCTCGTTCTGTAACGGGCTCAGAAGTCATTAAACATTTAAAAACTGTAGAAGTATTTGTTCGTGAACCATTTGAACGTTATGTTAGTGGAGTACAAACGTACTTACGATATAACCCACATCTTGATCGTGCAACAGCATTGTCGATGATTGACGAATACTTATTTTTAAACAGACATTTTGCATTACAATTCCACTGGTTGGTAAATCTACAACGCTTTAATAGTAATATATGGATGACATTCAAACCAATGACAGAACTTGATAATGACCTAGGTGAAATTTGGAATAGTTTGACACGTGACCAAACACTTGTGGACTATTTTAAAGACAACAGTAAATTGCATTTTTATCTACGGTTAGATAAAGTCTTATACTACGAGTTCATGGGTCAGACTGTAACATTTAAAATGATATTAGCATATATCAAAAATACCTATCCCGAACTGTATAAAGAAGTGATTGAAAGGAGTCAAGAACTATGCGCTGTCCTAGACTAGATCACTTTGTTCGATTTAATTCAAATGGAACTGTAAGTCGCTGTGGCCACATGGTCAATCCAGCACAGTTTGATACTCTGGAGCAAATGGATTCCAGTGTGTGGTTGCGTAAAATTAAAGAACAATTTGCTCAAGACCTTTGGCCAAGCGAATGCCGTCGTTGTGAAGAAGCCGAAGCAGACTCGCGAGACAGTATAAGAACATACGCATTGAAATTGGATCGAGCTGAGACAGGGAATTATCTTCAGGTGGGCGGGGTATTAGATAATGTATGTAATGCTGCTTGTATGACATGTAGTCCTGAATGTAGCACGAGAATTGGTGCACTACACAGTCGGACGTTTCCTATTGTAAACAATACCAATCGTTTTTGGGACTTGCCCCAAGAACGAATACTACATTTAGATATCAATGGTGGCGAACCCAGCTACAGTAAAAACTACAAACAGTTGTTGGCCAATTTACCGCCCAACCTTAAAACACTTAGACTTAATACTAATTGTAACGTGGTATTGGAAGAATTAGTCAATATAGCTGAACGAGGGATTGAAGTTACAGTCACCGTAAGTTGCGATGGTATTGGCCCAGTACATGAGTTTATGCGTTGGCCTATTACTTGGGATACCTTTTATAAAAATTTAATGCAATATAAAATTATGCCAGTTAAGTTAAACTTATGGACCACAGTCAGCATACTTAATGTCAACGACTTATCTAACATACAGGCATTTGCTCAAGAACATGGAATTGAGCACAGCTTTGCATATCTCAGTGAACCGGCGGTATTGAATATCAATAATAAAGACACCGTCGCTGTTGATGCATATATACAACAACAAAAACAATTAAGAAGCATATGAAACCATTTATTGAATTAGATTGTGAAAGTTTAAGTGTAATTTCGCAGGAAATACACAATTTTCTAAAAGAAAAAACTGATATTTTAGATACACTGATTCCTGGATGGCATTTTGTTGATAAAAATTTATTATTAGAACAAGCACCAGAACTATTAACATGGTTTAAACAACTAAAACTAATTCCTCGGCACGCAGCTGTAACAGTAGTTATTGACAATAAAAGCCTTCCCTTGCACATTGACGAATTGCCTGTAATAGCAAAAGTCAACATACCAGTTATAAATACCGCAGGCTGGGCAAATAGATGGTACGAAAATGATGTAATGATTGGGGAAGTGGTTGGTATGGAAAAACCAATTGTACTAAACTCTCAAATTCCCCATAGTGTTGTGCAAGTCAATGACATTGCGTTGCCACGTATCGTTGCCAGTTTTACCTTTCACAATGAACCCCTGGATCTATTAAAATGAAAATAGCTATAACAGGACATACGGCCGGTATTGGTCAAGCACTTGCTAGAGAATATGAAAATCTTGGACACGAAATTGTCGGTTTGAGTAAACGAGATGGCTATAACATTCGTAGCATACCAAAAATTGCATCACTGATAGAACCTTGCGATCGTTTTGTTAACAATGCCCAAGCAGGCTTTGCTCAGACAGAATTGCTGTTTGAAATGGCTCGCCGATGGTCTGGAACAAACAAACATATCATGATTATCAGTACTATGATGACACAGGCTCCCTCATCACCCTTGCCTGGTTTAGATATGGACGAATATCGTGTACAAAAAGTAGCACTCGAAGAAGCAGTTCGACAAATTCGTGCAAAATATATTGGTGTCAAACTTACTGTAGTACGTCCGGGTAATATAGCAACAAGTCCGGATAAAACGGTACCTCCGGCCGCTGACGTAACAGTCTGGGCCAATACACTGGTTAACATATTCAACATGGCCGCAACTAACAATTTGGTGATACCAGACATATCCCTTGGACCAAAACACCAATGACACCTAAAGATATTTTAACTAATCCGTATTTTTGTCCCATGCCATGGACTGGAATGATGTACAACTTTGATGGATCAGTAAAAAATTGTATACGTAGCAATGATGCTATGCCAATCGGTAATCTACAAAACAACAACATACAAGAAATATTGGGCGGAGTAGAAAATAGAAATAGACAGATTGCTATACAGCAACGTCAGCCAGTCAAATCCTGTACTGGCTGTTACGATTTAGAAAAAGATCGACGCGGATTTGATGGTATTAGTGATCGCGTTTTTTACATACGTGAACTCAAAGAAAACGACCCATCAATATACTCTAGTGTAGGACGTCCAGGCCTACAAGCAATTGATATACGTTGGACCAATCTGTGTAATTTTGCCTGTGTCTATTGTGGACCAGATTTTAGCAGTCGATGGGCCGATGAACTACAGATGCATTTAGCAACACCCACTAAAGAACAAATTGATAGTCTCAAGTGGTATATTACTAGTCAAGCTAACACACTAAAACACGTGTATCTTGCTGGTGGCGAGCCCTTGCTAATGAAAGAAAATTTAGAACTATTGGATATTTTAAAAACTGTAAACCCCAATGTAAATCTAAGAATTAACACAAATTTAAGCAAGGTCGATACTCGAGTATTTGATAAAATTTGCGAGTTTAAAAATGTTCATTGGACCATTAGTGCAGAAACCACTGGAGATGAATTTGAATACATTAGATATGGCGGAAAATGGACAGACTTCCTGGATAATTTAAATACAATTCGAAAACTAAATCATAAAATATCATTCAACATGCTTTGGTTTATACTAAATTTTAATTCCATTTTTGACTGTGTGGACTATTTAACTGGTATAGGATTCCATAACAACAGTTTTATTATTGGAGCATTAGCAATGCCAGACTACCTAAACATTAGACATTTACCAGAAAGTGTGTTATACTCACTAGAAGAAAAATTGAATAATCGTATTGCAAAAAAACCAGGATTTTTGCTTGAAGAAAGCTATAAAAATATGTTAAACTATATCAAACAACCAATTGAAAAGAATTTTCTAAGGTCAATGACACAGTTAAACGAGTTAGACCAACGACGCAATTTAGACAGCAGTAAAATTTTTAAAGAGTTATATAATATCAAGGAAAACTATCATGGCAAATAAACCATTCGACGTATCAAAATTTCGCAAGAGCATTACTAAAAGCATTGACGGTATCTCTGTAGGATTTCGTGATCCTGACACATGGATCTCAACTAACAACTATGCACTAAACTATCTTATCTCTGGTGACTTCCATAAAGGAATCCCGATGGGTAAAGTTACTGTGTTTGCTGGCGAATCTGGTGCAGGTAAATCGTTTATCTGTTCGGGTAATATTGTTAAGAATGCACAAGAGCAAGGCATTTATGTTATTCTAGTTGATACAGAAAACGCACTCGATGAAGCATGGTTGCACGCACTAGGTGTAGATACTAGTGAAGACAAGTTGCTTAAACTTAACGTAGCTATGATTGATGATGTAGCAAAATTGATCAATGACTTTGTTAAAGAATATAAAACACTACCAGAAGATCAACGTCCTAAGGTCTTATTTGTACTCGACTCCCTAGGTATGATGTTGACCCCAACAGACGTTAATCAGTTTGAAGCAGGTGACCTCAAAGGTGATATGGGTCGTAAGCCCAAAGCACTGACAGCACTAGTTCGTAACTGTGTAAACATGTTTGGCGACCTAAACATTGGACTAGTATGTACAAATCATACCTACGCTAGCCAAGACATGTTTGATCCAGATGATAAAATCTCAGGCGGCCAAGGCTTCATCTATGCTAGCTCTATTGTAGTTGCTATGCGTAAGTTAAAGTTAAAAGAAGACGAAGATGGTAATAAGATTTCAGAAGTTAAAGGTATTCGTGCTGCATGTAAGATTATGAAGACTCGTTATGCTAAACCATTTGAATCAGTACAGGTTAAGATTCCGTATGAACAAGGGATGAATCCTTACTCTGGATTAGTAGATCTAATGGAAGGCAAAGGTTTATTAACCAAAGACGGTAATAGTCTTAAATACACTCTAGCTGATGGTACTATTATTAAACAGTTCCGTAAGGCATGGGAACGCAACGAAGACGGCACATTAGATAAAGTTATGGTTGACTTTGCTGCGAACCCACATAGAACTGCTACACCTGTAGCAGAACCAGAAGAGGAAGTTACAGAATGACAATCGATGTAGAAGTTCTAAGCGAACTATATACCATTATGAAACAGTACGTTCCTAGCAAGGATCGTCAAGAGTGTGCAGATAACCTAATGAGTGTTATGGTTGATATGTTAGGCGACCAAGAACTTAAAGAGTTTGGCACTACTGATGCTACCCTTAAACGTGCTCTTAAAGAGTACACAGCAGATGACGAAGCTGAAGACGAGGACGAGGATTCAGAGTGGTAAACTGTGTTCTATAATAAAATAGTTAGAGACCTAGGAGAAATTCCTGCTTTTATAGATTACTATGAGCAGGAACTTATCTCTGCACGTGCCAATGTTAAAATCCACGGTAAGGTTGAACGTGAACTCAGTAACTTGCCCGGTGAAACAGAGCAGAGATTTAATCAGCTACAAGAAATTGAAGCGGTATTAGAATTTCTAAATATTCAACTGCGTAAGATACGTCAACGGCATTATAAAAAATATCTAGAAGCATACAATCGTGCGCTAACAAGTCGTGATGCTGAAAAGTATGCTGAAGCAGAAGATGAAGTAATTGACATGGAAACAATCATTAATGAAGTGGCACTACTTCGTAATAAATGGTTGGGGCTCATGAAAGGAATCGAATCAAAGAACTTTATGTTGGGGCATGTGGTTCGACTACGCACAGCAGGAATGGAAGACATTACAATAGCATGAAAATTTTATGTACACGAAGCAATGAAGACGGAACAGATCATCTAAGCGATTTATTAGTGCATGGTTTTACTGATTTAGGTTGTGAGGTTGTTGATGCCCCAAAACTTTGGTATATCTACGGTGATAGTGAATCAGGACCCAATGGAGAAAACCGTATCAATCTACACGGTAGAGGATTTAGCTTATCTAACACTATCGAACGAGACACAGTAGATCGTACAGATATTGAAGGTAAAATACGTAGTCAGTATTTTGATTTAATTGTACTGACTCGTGCAGACTTTAAAAGCATCTATGAAGATTTGATCCTAGAAACTTACCCTAAAAATAAAATAATCATCATTGACGGCAAAGATCAAGGTGACCTAACACACTACCGTGATCACCGACACTTAGTTGATGCTGGCACATATTTTAAACGTGAACTTTATTTTGATGATCCTAAGATTCATCCCATCAGTTTTAGTTTCCCCAAACAAAAAATTATTGATCGTACCGGTATTGTGAAAGATACTGTTATATCAGGATCTCGACCTGTATTTAAAGATGCTAATGGTGTTGCACACTATAAGTTTGACAACGAAGTTGACTACTTTAAGGACTATGCTCGCAGTTACTTTGGGGAAACACAAATGAAGGGTGGGTGGGATTGCCAACGTCACTACGAAATCATGGCTTCGGGTTCTGTACCAATCTTTCACGGTATTGAGCAATGCCCTCCACTTATTTGCACAACCTTACCCAAAGAAGAATTATTAGCGGTCAATGGATTGATTGCTGAGTACGGTGTTGATTGGTTCGCTGATGCTGGACTAGCAGTATATGAAGAATTGCAGGCTAGTGTATTTGATCATTTTGTTAAAAACTGTACCAGTGAAGCAACAGCTAAGTATGTATTAGATACTCATCAAAAAAACTGTAAATGACCGACTGGAAAACACATGCCAACAATTTACTAGCAGAATTTGATCTTTGCTGTCGAGCAAAGCCCAAACACGATGCGGTAAATATACAATTAGAAAAAGATGCGGTAGCCAAATTTGCTTACCATTTATCTACCCAACTTGGTTGGGGTGATGAAAATGAAATAGCAGAAGCCTGCCATCAACTAGCACCTCGACTACAACGATTAAAAGAAAAATTAGTAATGGAAATATTGACCAATGGGCCTGTTTAAAAATCCCGACGAAAGTCACGAGCACAGTCGAAAAACTTTAGATCTAATCTACAAGTATGATGATTATTTAGATAGTTTAACTGTAGTAGCAGACATGGGTTGCGGTGCCGGATTTGACGCTAAATGGTGGGCTACACTACAAACTAGAGATGATCCTCCGGAATTCCACAATTACATTGTTTATGCAGTTGATCAAAATATTCAACAGATTGATCCAAGCATACTAGCACTACCTAATGTACACCCAATTGAGGGAAATTTTGAGGAACGAGTTATCCCTAGACAAGTTGATCTATTATGGGCACATGATTCATTTCAATATGCTCGAAATCCTTTAAAATGTCTGGCCACATGGAAATCAACTATGACGGTCAACGGTATGTTAGTGCTAACTATACCACAGACTACTTATTGGGACCATAGACGCAGTCAAATGATCATTAGTAATCATAGTCACCAATACTACAGTTATAACCTTTTGAATCTTATCTATATGTTGGCCATCAGCGGATTTGACTGTAGAGATGCGTATTTTTATCGTGAACCAGGGACTCCTTGGCTACAAGCAGCGGTATACGCTACAGAACATGAGCCCTTGCCCGAACACGCTAGTTGGCACGACATAATTGACCGCAATTTAGTCAATGATAGTATTGTTAGTAGCGTAACTAAGTATGGATATGCACGTTTAGAAGATACAGTAGTTGCTTGGCTGGACAAAGACTTTTATCAAATTACAGACTAAATACTGTATTATGAAAATGCGCGAATTAATTAATATCCTTGACGAAGCTGTCAAAGCACCAGCAAAACCATCTGTCCAACCCCTAATTGATCGTACAGGCGTTCTTGAGTTATTAAAAAAGGCCGGCTACGATAACGTAAAAGTAAATGGTAACAAACTACAGCCACTAGTTCAAATACCCGATGGTCAATTAAAAAACAAGTATCGTCAAAGTATCTTGGCAAATATTCTACAGATCCTAAAAAAAGTTGCACCAAAAGCTAACCCACGTATCGCAAATATTCCAAATATTAGCTCTGCTGGCGTCATTATTTTTGACAACAGTCCTGTTAATATTTCTGTCAAAGACGTGGGTCAGCAAGCAGATAAATCTGCTGGTAAAGAAAATGAATTTGTCTTGGACGCAATGATGGCCAGTATGATTGAAAAATACGGCTCAATAAATGTAACCTTTGTTGATACTCGCGGCAAAAGCATTACTATTCATGATGCTGTAGAAGTCGAGTCAACTGGAGGAACTCCTGGAAGACATGCTACCGGCGGTATTAAAAAAGCTGACGTTGTACTACGCAGTAAAACAAAAAATTTACCAATCAGCATCAAAGAATTAAGTGCCGCCAGTTGGGAAAGTGCTGAAGGTTCCTTTGGAGCTAAAGCTAGAAAGATTATTGACGATCTATTATCTCAAGGTGCTATAAAATTAGACAAGTTGACAGATGATCTTGGACGTGAATACTACAGACTCAACAAAGAGATTGTAGTAGAACCAACTGAAGAAGAATCTATGCGAGCTATCTTTGGTACAGACATTAATCCTGAAGGTGGTATTGTTATTCAAGATTTTAAACCACACCACTTTAAGCAAGAAGGTAAGAATATTACTGTTGAATGCCACACAGTTATCAAAACCAAAGCTGATATTCCAGAAAGCCATTTAATGGTTTGGCGCATTGGTAATAGTGCAAGCCGTCCTGGTAAAGCTATTGGATATCGTGGCTTACGTCCACAGGCACTGACACTAAAACGTGCCCTTGGTACACGTGGTACCAAGGATGTTGTACTAGTTGATAAAAATGGTAATCTTCTTCGCGGAGGCCTAAATCAAACTGGTGATCAACCTGCAAAAGCCAACGCAACTGCACCAAGAGCACGCAGATCTTCGACAAAAGAGCCGGTACGTCAACGTCGTTGACCTTTAATCGCAAATAGTATATAATAGTTGCTTAGTTGGGCCGGACGCCGTATTGGTTGCAGGCAGTCGACTCATAATCGACCAGCGAAAGCTCATTGTGGGTTCAAGTCCCTCCCGGCCCACCAAATTTGTAGTATAAGTAAAGTATTGCCCCGATGGTGGAATTGGTAGACACGCTGGTCTTAGAAGCCAGTATCGTAAGGTGTGCGAGTTCGAGTCTCGCTTGGGGCACCAAATTTAGAAACTCTTCTCATGATAATCCAAAACAATAATAACTATGGTCATTACGAGGTAGGTGGCACAGTCTATACCAACAAACTTGAAGCACTTCAATTTGCATCTAAGACTGGTAATCCCGTAGTTTTTAATTTTTATGATGAAGTATTTTCTACCTGTAATTGGACTAAACGTCCCGCAGGAACTTTGCAAGAATTATATAAATTAAGAGCACAGCAACTTCGAGACACCTACGATTATATTGTGATAAACTTTAGTGGCGGCAGTGATTCCTGGACTACTCTTTATAGTTTTTTATCAAATGGCATTCATGTAGATGAAGTATACACACGTTGGCCTTTAGCACAGAAAAAATATACTCCGGCTAACCCAACTGATTTTAGCAATATAAATCACAGCAGTGAGTACGACTATGCAGTACTACCGGTCTTAGAAGACGTTGCCAAAAGATTTCCCAATACACGTATTTGTATTGATGATTATTCTGAAGAATACGAACATGATTTTAACGAAGAAAAGTTAAAAAAGGGCGGACACTATCTAAGCATGGGATCCTTTTTTAGATACAGTAGAAAAAGTGAATGGGAGTGTGAAGCAGTAAGGCAAGGAAAATCTGTAGGCGTCATCTATGGTTTTGAAAAAACTATGTGCCACATCAAAGACGGTAATTTTTATTCGTACTTTGTTGATAGAATTGGACCTGCAGATCCTGATCCAGAACGTATTAGCGAAGCTTTCTTTTGGTCTCCACAGATGCCCGAGCTTGCTATAGCCCAAGCACACGAACTAAAGCACTACTACGAAACAACAGCCAACGCAGATGAAATGGCTTTGATAACTCAAGAAATAACTAGGGGTCATAGCGTTCCTCGTGATACATATATTCGAGTTTGTTACCCGGAGTATAACATACACACTTTTCAAACAGATAAGTTTTCGGGTTCGATCATGCAAGAAGTTGACTTCTGGGTTGTACGCTACAATAGAAGATTCTTCGACGGCTGGCGCTGGCATATTAAACAAAGTTTAACGTCGGTTGATCGAAGCTTGTTAGACTACAAACATGGGGTAATGGTAGGGCTAAGCCCTTTAAACACTAGACTCTACTGTTTGGGCAAATTTAACAAAAAAGATATCTATATTGGTTGACATAAAAAGATAAATAAACTATAATACTTAAATTATGAGAACGAACACTTTTAATCATTCCGCAAAATTACAGCCAACATTAGGCGGGTTAGCCTATTGGTCAGCAGTATGCCCAATGATTAATAGCGAACGCGATTACGTTGAGGGTTTTAATTAGAGTATATATTTTTACACCATATTTTAATTAAAGCCCTGGAATTAAACACTCCGGGGTTTTTTATTTTTAGGAGAAGGAAAATGGAACATAAGAACGAAAAACGAAACGTATCACACTTTGTCCTCTCACACGAAGAAAAAGTTGCACTAATGGAAGCAAAGGTAGCAAGAGCAGAAGCTCAAGTCAAAGCATTAGCAGAAGCCGCGAAGTTACAGGAGTCTGCAAGGGGGTCGAAATACTCCTCACGCTGATAAGTGGATTGAGGTTATGAAGATGACTGGTACGTTTTTTGGCCAGACTATCTTTGATCGGCAGTAAAGTGGTATAGGGAACGAGATCCTTGCTACACTATAAACAGCTAAATGGGCGGACTGTGGGATGGAGCACCTTGTGTGGTGTAAAAAATTACAGGCTGGGGTATAGCCCTAGCATATCCTTTCGAAAGAGAGGGTATTCTAAAGTATACTAGATGACGAGCGGGTAAACGTCCATTCGGGTTACCACCCCACTTGACACGGGGCATATATACTAGTATACTTTACAATACACAGGAGCAGAAGCATCAACGGTGATGCAGTGGACTGTAAATCCGCCGTCTTTGACATGCCTGGTTCGATCCCAGGATGCTCCACCAAGTTTCAAAGCGGGAATAGCTCAGCTGGTAGAGCGATACCTTGCCAAGGTATAGGTCGGGAGTTCGAACCTCCTTTCCCGCTCCACGTATGACTCTCTGGTATAATGGCATTACATCGGTCTCCAAAACCGCAGATCGGGGTTCGATTCCCTGGAGGGTCGCCAAACAATGCGGGATTCGTATAATGGTATTACTCCAGCCTTCCAAGCTGAGAACGAGGGTTCGATTCCCTTATCCCGCTCCATGTTTATTATGGTTGTCCTTTAATTGCCAAAATGCTATACTATTGTTTTAGTAGTTAAAGTTCATTAACAATTTAAGTAGAATATTAGCACCCCGGGAGGGGTTACTATATTGAAGCATACTTAGGCCGGAGTTGATCAAAGGTTCCACGGGTGGGCTACGCCGTATGGTGCGTAGGTAGTGTGTTTCAATATGGTTTGAGAGTAGATCGGGAGGGAGGTTATGTCTAGTCAACATGTACCCCAAACAGAATCGCTTGAGTCTGACAATATATGAAATGCGTGTGCTATTGACGATAGCGGGCATGAAAAAGACGATAAGACACCATACACATAAACATTCCAACAACAAACGGTAAGAGCAAATTAAAATTCCGTTGAGTTGCTGAGAGGTCAATGTATTTGCTCTCCGATACCTCCGAGTGTTTAGTTGTATGGTAAGTTATTACCATTTTGTTTACGGGCGTTGTTAAAATTGGCTTACGGTAAGACCTGTTAAGGCTTCATAATTGACTACTTAGTCAAGCCGTCTTGGTTCAACTCCAAGAGCGTCCACCAAACTCGGTTACAGTGGCGACTGTATTGAATAGTGTGTAAGCACTAGCCGCGTCGAGCATTCTCGATCTGCTGAGAAGTAAGTGGGAATCAAGTCCGGAAGGCAACCGCGGACCTAGGCACTAAAAACGCCCTAGGCAACAGGTTCCCATAAATTATAAATAACAGGTTAGAATGATAAATAGATATAAGGAGAACTAACCTATGCCTATTGCAACCTGTTTATGCTGTAAAAATGATTTTAGATGGATGCCATCACAAAAATCTGGAAAATATTGTAGTATTGCTTGCCAAAAAAAACATTCTCTAAATGAAAAAATAGAGAGTGGTGTATATACAAGAGCAAATGCTTATACGTATTTTAAGAAAAATACAGAATATAAGTGTGTTGAATGTGATAATAACGGAACTCATAAAGGAAAACCTTTAAGTTTGCAGATTGATCACATTGATGGCAACAATACTAACAATGTAGTTGAGAATTTAAGATATCTTTGTCCTAACTGTCATTCCCAAACAGATACTTGGGGTGTAAAAAATGTTAGTGAGGAAGGTAGAAAAAGATTAAAGGCCGCGGCAAAGTTGGGTAATGCTATACGCACTGGTCGTATGCCTAAAGGTAGTAAATTGGTCCTATAGTATATCGGTTAGTATTCCTCACTGTCACTGAGGAGAGACCGGTTCGATTCCGGTTGGGACCGCCAATTTGCTCTGTTCGTCTAGAGGCCTAGGACACCGCCCTTTCACGGCGGGTACACGAGTTCGAATCTCGTACAGAGCGCCAATACAATTCCCTGATAGCTCAGTTGGTAGAGCACGTGACTGTTAATCACGGTGTCGCTGGTTCGAGCCCAGCTCGGGGAGCCAAAACAAAAAAAGGAGGCATTATGCCGTGGATTGAAAATGTAGCGGCTAGTGATGTTTCAACAAAGTTTCATCATGATGCTGGCGAGAATAGTATGCTGATCAGTATTGTTGATCCAGCAAGTTGGCGTCCTACTCCTGTACACAAATTCAAAGAAATACATAACTTTGAATTTTTAGATGTAGAAGAAAAGGACGAAGTTTTAGATGAAGCAATGAAGTGTAGTCATGAAGATGCGGCACGACTTGTGGCTCTATTACAACATGCGTTAGACAATCGTATGAACGTAGTTGTACATTGTTTTGCAGGTATTTGTCGTAGCGGTGCAGTTTGTGAAGTTGGAGTTATGATGGGCTTTGATGATACAGAACGTTTTCGTAGCCCTAATCTTTTAGTAAAGCACCGTATGATGAAGGCGTTGGGTTGGACTTATGATGAAAATGAAAAGCCCAACATTGACGATTGGCGTAATTTTAAATAAGAAAGGAGGCGAGTATGCCAGCAGTATTTTTAGTATCAGACACGCATTTTGGACACGCAGGTGTATGTCGCTTCACTCGCAACGATGGTGTTACACCGCTTCGTCCCTGGGATGATGCCGCAGAGATGGATGAAGCCATGGTTCGAGCATGGAACGAACGAGTTCGACCAAATGATAAAGTTTATCACCTAGGTGATGTGGTTATCAATCGCAGGGCACTACCTATCTTGAATAGACTTAACGGTGACAAAGTTCTTATCCGCGGTAATCACGATATCTTTAAAGATGAGGACTATACGCCTTACTTTAGAAGTTTACGAGGATATCATGTCATGAATGGACTTATCCTGTCGCACATTCCAGTCCATCCAGAAAGTCTTGGAAGATTTGGCACGAATGTCCATGGCCACCTCCATGCTAATCGTGTTATGCGACCATTAGCAACAAGCGGACGCACAGATGTAATCGATGTTCGCTATCATTGCGTATGCGTAGAGCAGACACCAGACTTCGCTCCGATCCTCTTCGAAGATGTATTAAAGAGGATTAAAGATGAGGGAGGAACGATTGGGTTTAGGAATGGGAATGGGCCGGCCATGTAGTTCGGCCGCGACGCCATTCTGGGCCAGGGCAATCTTCGGACATTTTAGTTGTAGTTCCGTCGGTCCACCAGTGCGTTCCGCGAGCGTGATTTGTTTTACCTTTTAATACTGACTCTATTCTTCCTGGAGCATATCCAGCAGGGATAAGGTCGGTCTTAAAGATCATCTCTTCGTTAGTGCCGTCGGTAATCCAGTATTTTTGACTATTGACCTTGGCTCCTATTTTGGCTCCGCGGTTATTAAATGGCAGTCGTCCTCGTTTGTAATCTGGGCCGGGAGGAACTTCGCTAAATGCTTGTTCCGTGCCGTTGTTCCACCAGCGTAGATTTTTATGAGTATCTACTTGGTGTTGGCGTTGCTCTTCGGTAAATGTCCAACGCTTACCATAGTTTTGATGTTCGGCTCCGTATTTGATGCGGAATCCTTTTTTGCCGCCAGCGTGTTCGTTTAACCAGTTAGGTTTTTGGACAGCGTTGATTCGTGTTAGAACCCTATGTTCCCAGGCACGGGCAATATCGTGATGCTTAAATGTTTTACGGACTTCGATAATATCGGGCTCGCCGTAAAGTTCGCGGCATTCTTGGATACGGTCGGAAGAAGTAAAGTATCGAGTCCATAAGTCTTCGGGTTTACAGCCGCGGGCATAACGGACACCATAATAGTTAATGTCGTGTTTAGACCATCTTATTAGGTAGGTAAACGGAATAGTAGTAAATATCATTGCTGATCGCTCCTTTGTTGCGTTAGAGTAGTTGGGTGTTCCACCACCGCGAACTACACTTTTATTTATCATCTATCCACGGACACACGCACTTTTTAGGACTTGACAAATAGAATATCTTATGTTAAACTAAATATTATTATGAAAACACTTAGAGAATACATTGACTTAGTAGATGGCAAGATCCACGAGGGTATCTTTGACCGCTTTAAGAAAGACAGAACATTGCCGCACGACCCTCGGTTAGAACCAGCGTTAGCACAAGCAAAAAGTGAAAACAAATGGATTGATCCGTTTACTTGGCATCAGGCCTGGTTCTACGCAAGAGTGTTGACTGATATGAATGCCGAACAAGCAATGGCTGAATACAATCGTAATCATCAAGGAAACATGAGTGCTACCAATCCTGATCCTAAAACCTGGAAAATAGCATTTGATACCCAGCGGCAAGAAGGACTCGATGAAGAAGCAACACCCGAATCAATCGCTCGCATCGAGCAACTCAGTTCAAAATAATCACCATCTAACAGCGTCATCCAAACTCAACCACTTTGGAGACTTCTTCTGGCAGGATAGAACAGCGTCAGACAGGCCGAAGGTGGTGTAGTGGGATTCAGGAACGGCAACGGTCCTGCAATGTAACAGGCTTTGCCGGCTTGAGCCAATCAACCGGCACCAATCAGCCTCGATAGCTCAGTTGGTTAGAGCACCGTGTTGATAACGCGGGGGTCCCAAGTTCGAGTCTTGGTCGAGGCACCAAACAATGCAACGGTGGCAGAGTGGCCCAATGCACGGGACTGCAAATCCTGAAAGCCGTAGGTTCAAATCCTACCCGTTGCTCCAAATCGGCCCTTAGCTCAATGGATTAGAGTTCTAGTCTTCGAAACTAGCGGTTGGCGGTTCGAATCCGTCAGGGCCGGCCAAATGAATTATGCAAGGTTAGCTCAGCTGGTAGAGCGGCGGCCTTACAAGCCGTAGGTCAAAGGTTCGATCCCTTTACCTTGTACCAAATTGGGGGATTAGTTAAATGGGATAACATCGGCTTTGCAAGCCGAGATTGAGAGTTCGATTCTCTCATCCTCCACCATACATCGGAGTGTAGGTCAGCCCGGTAGACCGCTGCGTTTGGGACGCAGATGTCGCGAGTTCAAATCTTGCCACTCCGACCATAATAACTTAAAGAAAGAATCAGTATGATTGAATACCCAACCCGTACGTTAGTCAAAACAATAACTTGGCGCACTTATACAACACTTGTCGGTGTTATAACTGCATACTTGCTGACTAAAAATTTTGTTATATCTGGTTCGATAGCATTGAGTCAATTGATTATTAATACTATTTTATATGCCCTACATGAAAGAGCATGGCTTAGAGTCAACTGGGGTATTAGTGACTTACACGAAAGTCACGCAAGAACAATAGTTAAAACTATAGTATGGCGAATAATTATGTTTGCCACTGCCACAGGAATTACTTATTATTTTACTGGTAACTTAACTACATCGGGAAGTTTTGCTACGATACAGCTGGTTGTAAATACTAGCTTAAACATAGTACATGAAAGAATCTGGAATAGAATTAAATGGCAGAGGAATTAAAATTCTACAATTGAGGTATGGTGTAATGGCAACACTACGGATTTTGATTCCGTCATTCAAGGTTCGAGTCCTTGTACCTCTACCAATGCCTCTTAAGCTAATCTAGTGAAAGCGCCAGTCTGAAGAGCTGGATAGCCTGGCGCGAAACCAGGAGGAGGCACCAAACAATGGTAACTGTAGTTCAGCGGTAGAATCCTGGATTGTGATTCCAGTTGTCGTGGGTTCGAATCCCATCAGTTACCCCACCTGGCGTTAGTATAATGGATAATACTGGAGACTTCTAATCTCTCAATAGAGGTTCGATTCCTCTACGCCGGACCAATTTAAAAAGGAGAAGTAAAATGAAACAAAGAAACATTTATGCTGTACTAGCTAGTAAACGGAAGGCGGGCTCGCACCGCAAGAGCAATAAAGCTCTACGTAAGCTAACGAAACAGAGGGATCGTAGCTCAAAGGCAGAGCAAGAGGCTTTTAACTTCGAGGTTGTCAGTTCAAGTCTGACCGGTCCTACCATATTAAAGTACATTTATTAAGTGTGTTTCAATATGGTAATATAGCACAGCGGTAGTGCATCGCCTTCATACGGCGCAGGTCGTTAGTTCGAATCTAACTATTACCACCAACACCCCAGTGGCGCAAAATACTAGGTAGACGCAACTGTTCAAGAGACAGTACTGTGCGGGTTCGAGTCCCGTCTGGGGTACCAAACAATGGAAGCGTGGCAGAGCCCGGTTGATTGCAACAGTCTTGAAAACTGTCGACTGTAAAAGGTCCGTGAGTTCGAATCTCACCGCTTCCGCCAAATTAATATATTTCTAAACGACCACGTATATAATGTATGTGCCGAGATTGCTGTATCTGTTGTTTTGTGGGCTGAAACGGTTTAGAATTTTTAATAGTACTATCACCAATGTAATAAAATGGCGATTGGTACTGTTTAATATCCATAATTGTATTTTGAAAAGACTTAAAATATCTTTCATTGAGATTTTTTTCTAAATAATCTATGCCTGCTGTCCAGGTTGCATATAAATCGGTATCTCGAAAATTAGTAAAAAACCAACTATCCATTTCTGCGTAGAGTGATGTAGTACTTTTAGCAGTTTGGAATGTACTAAAATCGTAATCAGGATAAATGATAGGTTTAAGTATTTGTTCTCGAAAGGTCCGCGTGCTGTAATCTTGATTGGGCCATTGCAAAACATGACTCATATTATGATGTGCTGGCATACTAAACCAGGTCTTAATCACATGTGCCTGTTTGGCCAACAGTTCGCAAGCATCAGGAGACCAGTAGAAAAATTCGTTGGTAATATTAGTATAATCACCCACTTCGGGATGATTGTTACTGGCCTGTGTATCTACAAAGTATATAAAAAACTTACCATCTTTGACACAGATCTTAGGCTTATCAATACCGTAGACTACACCAATACGTTTACCAGTATCTGCTAAGGTTTTATCTATAGTGTGTTTGTGTACATGACCAGGATGTATGTAATGCCGTGTTTTATAAATCCAGTTTTCGTCGTTGGCCTGTTCTTTAACAATCTCGTCAACAAAATCGTGTACAGTTATTTTAACTTTAGGATAATTAGTGGCAATCCATTCTAACAAGGGTCGGGCCGCAAATTCCCATTCGCTTAGATGATTTCGACTTTCGGTATCCCACGGATCACCTGAAAAATTCTTAGAACCGGACTTAGGATAACGAAACACAACTTCGTCTAAGTGTATACCATTTAATAAAAATGCATAGGCTACGGTCGTGCTATCAGCTCCACCACTGAGTTCTAAGCGTATGTAATCGTACTGGTCTCTAAGCTGTTGAGCACGAATACGGTATAGTTCGTTGAGGGGAACTTGAGGTTCTATGTGCCAGGGAAACTTTAAAAAAGTATCTTCATTGAACATCCAACGTACCGGATCATTGTTTAACCCGCCAACATCAATTGGATATTTAGATCCAGCTAGCATGGCCTGATTTTTATTGTAATAAATTTCATTATTAACAATGTAATAACCTAATTTTTTATTTGGTTCAAAGCGGATTCCGCCAGCGGAAGTATGTTCTATTTTATTTGACATTGATTGATTACTACTAAGATACAACTATTTATTGTTGAGTTTTGATTGAAAGTTGTTTATTGACATAAATAATACTATATAATCTTACTACGAAAGTGGAGAATCCCCAAATGAGTCAAACAAGAAAAATCCGTTGGTTAATCGCACACGAGCCTGTGAAACTATTCCTGCGTACAGCCGAAGCGTTTAGTGCTAAAATTGCTGAATTAACTGATGGAAAATACGAAATTGAAATTTTTACCCCAACACATTACTTTGACCAAGTGGCAAAAGAGCATGAACAGTACAAAGGCAATATGGGTAACTTTTACCGAGACAACGGCCCAATCGTTGAAATGGAACAAGGAAACATTGAAATTAGTCAAGTTCATATCAATGAATTAGCTATGTGGTGTAATCCAGATTTTTGGGTACTTGAGATGCCATTCTTATTCCGTGATCATGATCATGCAACTCGTGTGTTTGAAGGACCAATTGGTAAAGGCCTGTTAGATTCAGTAGAAGAAAATAGTCCGGCTAAGGGCATGGCATTTACTTACTCTGGTGGTTTCCGCTGTGTGGCTTCTGAAACTCCTATTAATAGTTTAGAGGACATGAAAGGATTAGTTTATGCTATTGGTACTAATCCAGTAACAGTAGATACTGTACAAGCATTGGGTAGTAAACCTGAATCATTCTCTATTAGAGATTGGGCCAAGAAAGTGGCTGAAGAAGGGTTTAATGCCAACTTATTAGAAACAACAATTCCACGTTATCTAGCACAGTTCCAAGGCACAAACAAAAAACATCTTATTAATACAAAACATAATTTGTTCTTAACAAGTATTATTATTAGCAAGAGTTTCTGGGAGTCTTTGGACGCCGTTGATCAACAGGCATTTACAGAAGCAAGTTTATACGCAAGCAAACTTGAACGTCAATGGTCAGTTAATGATTCTGAAGAATTTGCTGCTAAAGATAATCACGATGATATCGGTGTTACATACCGTGAATTAACTGAAGAAGAAACAGCACAGTATAAAGAACTAACTAAGCCATTATACGATAAGTATCAAACGTTCTTCCAAGCAGGACTATTGGACGGTATTATTAAATCGTAATTCAATGGCTGTTGATTTTCAAGAAAATCTAAATACTAAAAAACTTAAAGGACTGCATAATTGTAATGATTATGCAGATCTTTTTACGGGCTGTCGCACAGTGGTTTTTAGTTTGCCACTGCCAGCAAACATCAATTCTTGGGATCAAATTAAAAGATATCAATCAGCACACTCGGAGTTAAAAGACTCGGGAGTAGATCATGTTTGTGCGGTAAGCAATACTGCGTTCCTAATTCCATATGTTGATATCCACGGACCGGACCTAATCCCAATAGTTGATAGTGACAGTCAATTTACACTACGAATAAAAAATTACGTTGGAACTGATCGAGATCTTGACGAGTTAACTCGACTCTGGCAATACGTTGCACTATTTGAAAACAATGAAATTGTAAAGGTATATAGTAATCCGTTAGATAAAAATTTTTCATTTAAGAACTATTGCAAACCAAAACGGCAATACTTTGCATTAGGTCCAGATAGAATCTTAAAATATTTGACAAAGTCTTAAAAAACCTCTATAATAGTATACTACTGCGACTGTGGTGAAATCGGTAGACACGTCAGACTTAAAATCTGATTCTATAATGGAGTGCCAGTTCGATTCTGGCCAGTCGCACCAAATAACTTAACCATAAGGCTACAATGAAAAAAGAAACTCGTGCATCACAGGTAGATGTTGAAAAGTGCGTTGAAAAAACTGGGCAAGGTCGTTTTGATTTGGTTATTGCCGCGGCACAACGTACAAGAGAACTTAAAGTACGTGCTAAAGAAAACAATGGATTTGTAACCGCAGTAGATGCATTATTAGAAGCACAGTCGGGTAATCTGAACATGACAGATTATCTAGCAAAAGTAAAATAAAAAACTATCGCGGGTTGGAGAAGGAGTATCTCGAGGGTCTCATAAGCCCTAGTCTCTGGTGCGATTCCAGAACCCGCAACCAAACATGTTATACTTAATCTTACACCCACTTAAACGTCCAGCAGAAAAGCAAGCTGATCTATTACGTGCTACGCTAGACCTGTACGGGGTGGACTACGTTGAATGCAACGTAGATGCAGTACCTGATGGTGGAACCATTATTACAGACTGTTTCCTTATGGAAACCCCCTGTGGTGATCCTGGAAATGCTATTGCCTCCAGTATCCTTGAGAAAGCCGCGGGACGAAACAATGATATTATATTTTATTACCCTAGCGAAAGCTACGCAACACTATCGGCAAGTTTTTGTCCTACTGCTGAAGCATTACAGGCAAAGAACATTAACGGTCATTTAATCAAGTGCGGCGATTGGGATATAGATGGTTACGTAAAGAACTATAACATGCCGGAGTTCTTTGCGTGGATCATCAACAACGAGTTTAATCGTGCTCGTTTAGAATATACGTGTAAACGTATTGATACAGTAACAAAAACACATAAGTTTCTATTCTTCAACGGAGAGTTCCGTAACAATAGAGAACGTTTTTTTGATTTATTTAAAGCGGCTGGATTACTAGACTCTAGCATATGGAGTCATAGGTCAGGTAAAAGTGCAGATGGATTTGGTCCTGATGATGATTGGCCAGATCCCTTTGTACACCCAGATTTCCGTTTCTATGCTTACTATCCCAGTCACTACTACAATACTGAGATAAGCATTGTAAGCGAAACAACACAGAATGAATGGTTCCCTACAGAAAAGACTTATAAGAGTTTGATGTTAGGACACCCATTTGTGGTATACGGCGGTCAGCATAGTCTACGTAAACTACAAGGTTTAGGATTTGAAACATTTGGTCAAGTGATAGATGAGTCTTACGATCTTATAGAGTATCCTCTAGAACGTGCAGATCGACTAGTGGAGAGTTTAAAGACCTGTGGTAAACCAAAGCCCAGCGAACACAATCGACAGCAGTTTCAAAAAGTGGCTAATTCAGCTTACAAACATTTGATAGATATCTTGCAAGACATAGACAAAGATGTTATAATCAATGAAAGTTTTAGTGTTACGCAAGACATATTAACGAGATATTTTTTAAATTAGGAACAGGAATGTCAAAAAATTTACAACGTAAAAAACCTGGTTATACAAAAGATGGCCGAGTAAAGATTGTTAGTTTAAGTGGTAAACAATTAACTGAGTTACTGGCTACAACCAGTAAGAAAAAGGTCAAAGCCAAAATTGAACGTAGAATTCGTGATTTAGGTTATGTAGCACCTGTAGTAGAAACAGCAGAAGCCGCTGAATAAAAGTTTTGGGAGAGTTGGCCGAGCGGTAAGGCAACGCCCTGCTAAGGCGTCATCCAGCAATGGGTGGATAGGTTCGACTCCTATACTCTCCGCCAGAATTAATAAGTTTGAGCAGACGGTGTGGCGACCATCTGATACATGTGGGAGTGTGAGTAACAGTCGTAGTACCAGCCCCGTGGCCTGGCAAGGCAATATCGGATACTTCCGAGGGTATAAGAAATTTTAAAACTGTGAAAGCGTTGCTAGATACCATGAAAGAGCCTGGGAAGGCGAGCTATTATTGCGGGATCGCAACCCGTTAGCATTGTGGTCCACTGTCGAAAAGCAGATTTTAGTCTGCTCAAACTTATTAGTATTAAATATAGTATTATGCCCTCTTAGCTCATTAGGTAGAGCAACTGATTTGTAATCAGTAGGTGGTCAGTTCGAATCCGACAGAGGGCACCACAAATTTCTTGACAAATAACTGTCGATATTATACAATAACTACTCTAACAACTTTTTGGGTAAAACCGTGAAAAAAATTATTTTGGTATTGGCTTTACTTGCATCGCCGATAGCTTATGCAGAGCAAGGTGATGTTTGGGCAGAAATTGGTGTTGCGGGTGTGCACCTAGAAAACAATTATAAAGCAAATGACTTTAATCCAGGTCTTGCATTAAACTATGAATTTATCGACAACGTTTCTGTTGGTGCTCGAGTTTATAGAAATAGTTACCGAGATCAAAACACCTGGATAAATGGAAAATATACTACTCCCGAACTTTGGTCTGAAGCCGCAGTATTAGATTGGAAATTCTGGCACAACGATCTTTGGGCAACTCACGTAGGGTGGACTTTAGCCAACCATTATTATAACGTAAATGATAGAGGTGTAGCATTTAGCCAAATGAAAGATTTTTGGTACGGCGAAGCCTGCCGTAAGATTGGTGATGAAACTGCTAAATGGAGTGCCTGCGGTTTACTCAATACCTGGAAAAATACCAATGGTAGTGGCATACAAGAATACCTCGGACTTAGAATACAATACGATTTTGGAAATATATTAAGCGAATAATGACTGAACAAAAAAAATCCCCAAACCCATTTATCAATATGGCCAATGCTGCAAAAGCAGTAGCGGCCAATCCCAAAGTGCCTACTAAAACTACGGCACAAGTGCAAGCCGCCAAACACGGTGGTCAAGTCAGCACAAACAAACCAGCAAAAAAATCAGCAGGACGTGGTCGGTGAAGCCAAAGCTAGTTCAAGCATACATGAAAACCGCAGAAATATTTGCGGAACTTAGTCATGCACGTAGACTGCATGTGGGTGCTATCATTGTCAAAGATGATCGCATTATCTCAATTGGATACAATGGTATGCCTGCAGGTTGGGAAAACGATTGTGAAGAAATAGTAGAACTGAGAGAAGACGGACATCATGAACTCAAAACAAAACCAGAAGTGCTCCACGCAGAAACTAACGCCATTGCAAAGCTGGCGAAAAGCAGTGATTCGGGTCTCGGTGCCACTATGTTTATTACCCATAGTCCTTGCCTTGATTGCGCCAAATTGGTATACCAGTCTGGCATTGGTAGTGTTATCTATCGAAATAGCTATCGGAGCAGTGAGGGAGTGGATTTCCTTACCCGATCCGGAGTCGAAGTCATCAAACTTGATTGACTTTAATCTGTGATTAGTGTATACTAGCTACTAGTTAAACCCCTAATTGGAGTCGTAAATGTTTGAATCATTAGAAATCCGTCGTGCGGCAAATGGTTTTATTTTGGTAGTTAATACTGAAATGGAAGCTAAAGAATATGTCTACGATACTGAACGTAAACTAGTTCGTGTTGTTAAACAATATCTCGGTGAGCGAGTAAGCAAAGAAGAAACCGCTGAGTAATCAGTAAAGTTTCCAACCTTCTTCTAATCCCTTTAGTTTTAAATTCAAACTTTGTAGTCGTGTAGTGTCCCCGGTGAAATTGTTTTCACCCTGGGCATCTACGATTACTTCTGTATCTTTCCCATGCAAGGCCAAGAAGTTCCGGGCCAATTCACTTTGCTTATACTTAGAGTCATAAGCTACATTAATATCATCGTAGGGCATTTTATTATTGATAACTGTATCAATGATAACGGGTACATCTTCTAAGTTCACATAATCAAAATAGTGATCGTGGAAGATATGTATTGGGTTTACAGCATTGTAAGCTCTGCGAAAGAACCTAACAGGTTTTTCACTATGATGAAACACTCCAAAAAATCTTAAGTTGTAAAAGTTTTCTGTAGTCTTACAAGTACGGGCTACAATATTTTTAGCAAACGCATAACTAGCTACTGGCATTCGATCAAACAGCATTTCTTCGGGTGCTCGATCAATATTGGTTGTGGTATCAAATTCGTTGCCTGTTCCTGCATTAATGAATTTAGTAAACTTATGACGGTTGCGCCATATGTTCATAAACATAGCAATATTTTGCTGTTCTTGTACATTGTTCACCCCATAGATATTGTCACGTCCTGCTAGTGCAGTATGTATAACAACATCAATCTTATAGTCGTCAAAGAACTTAGTTACTGCGGCTAAATCTGTTAGTTCTAGTTCACTGTGACGAGGAGCATACACAGTATAGTTTTCCTTATAGTATTCGCGTAGGTGCGAACCCATAAAACCATAACCGCCGGTGATTAAAATACTAGGTTTCATACTCTACGTTCAGCCATTTTACGAGCAGCAGGAATACGAGTGTGATCGTATAAACCTGGCCAATGTATAATCCAATCACCATCTTCCCATGTACCACGATTACCAAACAAGTCCTTGCTGGTATCGCAATAGTCGTACAGTTCGGTTTGATAACTGTTCATATGCCACTGTGGAACAATTTTAACAATATCCAAATTTTCTTCAATAGTATTGATAATAACCCATTGTTCGGTCCAGCGATGATCTCGGTATTCGGGTTCATCTTTGTGACTAAGGATCATTTCAAAATAAGCACGACCCTGTTCGCTGTTACGTATTAAGAAGTTACCAGCGTTGATGTTTAATCTATCGCTAGAAATAATAAAATGATAATCGTTGTCGATACGGTCTTCTATTTTAATATCACTGTTAGTGATCATTGCATCGCATTCGCTGAACAGGAGCCATTCAATTTCTGGATGATCTCGAAAAATATCTAAACACACATACATTTTATTAAAATTCATGTATGGAGTGTATGGTTCTGTAACTAAGGTAAATGTATCTTCTTTGCAAGGAAAAAATAGGTAGCCATGCTTGTCACAGTATTCTTTTTTTGATGCATCTGTAATATCAGCAAACTCTTTGATGTTTTCGGTACTCATGCTAGCAACTGCGTACATGTTAAATTCCTTTAAAATATTCTATTGTTTTTTCTAGGCCCTGCTCTAAACTTACAGTTGGAGCCCAGCCCAAAGTTTTGGCTAAGGTAATATCTGGTTGCCGCTGTTTAGGGTCATCACTGGGCAAATCTCGGTAAACTATTTCACTAGTAGATCCAGTAATTTTAATTACTAGTTGAGCCAACTCTGACATAGTAAATTCTCTAGGATTGCCAATATTAACTGGACCCGTAAATGTGTCTGGACTAGCCATGACTTTGATTATAACATCAATTAAGTCAGATACAAAGCAAAAACTACGAGTTTGGCTACCATCACCATAAATGGTAATTGGTTCATTGCGTATAGCCTGATTAATAAAGTTACTGACTACCCGCCCGTCTGATGGATCCATATTGGGTCCATAGGTATTGAATATGCGTACTACTTTGATACGAGTATGATATTGACGCCAGTAGTCAAAGAATAATGTTTCTGCGGCACGTTTGCCTTCGTCATAGCAACTACGAATACCAATTGGGTTTACTCGACCCCAATATGATTCTGGTTGCGGATGAACTTCTGGGTCGCCATATATTTCTGATGTGCTGGCCTGTAGTACCCGAGCTCCAGTACGACGTGCTAGATCTAAAACGTTGATGGCACCTAACATATTAGTACGTATAGTCTTAACTGGATCGAACTGATACTGTGGCGGACTGGCAGGACAGGCTAAGTTATAAATTTCATCTACATCAAAATCAAATGGTTCGGTAACGTCGTGCCTGATCAATTCAAAATTTGGATTGTCTAGTAAGGAAGTTATGTTGCTTCGGCGACCAGTACAAAAGTTATCTAAACAGTATACTTGATTGCCCTGAGTTAATAGTGAACTACTTAGGTGGCTACCCAAAAAGCCAGCACCACCAGTTATTAGAATTTTTTTCATTGATTTTTTAAAAATTTGACAGTAAGGTATTTATATGCTTAAATACAGCTATGAACAAAATCTACGACTGTTTTACATTCTACAACGAACTTGACCTACTTGAACTAAGATTAACAGAATTATCGGACTTTGTCGACCACTTTGTGCTCGTAGAAGCGGACACTACATATACTAGTCAACCAAAACCTTTTTATTACGAAGAAAATAAAGCTCGCTATGCACAATGGGCTGATAAGATTATTCACGTCAAAGTCACCGACATGCCAAGGGATCCAGATGCTTGGGTTAATGACATATTTCAACGTAACCAAATTGCTCGCGGTATAGCGGATGCTGCACCCGATGACCTGATTATGGTCTGCGACCTAGATGAGATTGTACGTCAAGAAGCAGTGGAATATATGCGCGACAGCAATCAAGCTCTGTTTGCTCTACGTATGACTCTGCACAATTTTAAATTTAATTATGTGCGTACAGCACCAGACCCATATCAAGTTTGGGGAATGGCCGGACGTCGGAGTTTATTTGACACTATACAGCCCGATCCATTTCGTCAATTGAGATTTCAGTTTATGTCGGCTCCATATCAATTTAAAAATGACGGCTGTGAAGTACTAGAGCATGCAGGCTGGCATTTTGGTTATATGGGCGATAACGAATGGTTAAAGAACAAGGCCCAGAGTTTTGCACACACTGAAAGTAATACTCCGGAATTTTTAGCCCACATCGACGTTGATAAAAGTATTCAAGAACGCAAAGAGTGGAATCGTAACTCTGGCAATGAATATAAAATTGTAGAAATCAACGACTACTTCCCACGTACATTATTAGCTAATCTAGACCGATATCAAAAGAATATACTTGACAATCCTGAAGAAAACATTTACAATTTATTACCACCTTTTCCTTATAAATGAATATAATTATCCCAATGGCGGGTCGCGGTAGCCGATTTGCTGAAAAACGCATTTTAATTCCCAAACCACTTATTGACATCAACGGTCGACCAATGATCCAGCGTGCTGTAGAAAGTTTGGATATAGATGGACAGTGGCACTTTATTGTTCGCAAAGACGAGCATACTGAAGGCGTCTTGGCTATGATTGAATCATTCAAGCCCAACAGCCGTTATTTGGCCATTGACTATGTAACAGAAGGTCCTGCAAGCACAGCCTTGTTATTCAAAGACGATATTAACACAGATGAAGAACTAATTATTGCTAACTGTGATCAAATCATGGAATGGACTAGCGATAGATTTTTAGATTATGTCCGTCACTATGATGGTGCTGTAGTTACCTATCATGCAGATACAGATAAAAACAGTTATGCTCGTGTAAACAAAGAAGGCCTTGTGCGGGAGATCCGCGAAAAGCAAGTGATAAGTAATATATCATTAAATGGCATTCATTACTGGAAGAAAGGTCGCTACTTTGTAGAGGCCGCAGAAGCAATGATTGCAGCAAACGATCGAGCACCTAATGGGGAGTTTTACATAGGACCAAGTTATAATCATATGATAGCACAGGGACGGACTGTGGGCATTTATCATATACCCAATCAGTTCCATCATCCCGTAGGCGTGCCTGATGACTTAGATGAATTTTTAAGATATGAAAACAGCAAAACTTTCTGATATGACACGTGGTTGGTTCATTGGCGACTTTGAACCCTCTGTTATGCGTACTCCCTTATTTGAAGTAGGCATACTTACACATCGTAAAGGCGAAGCGTGGCCTGCACACTATCATAAACACGCTACAGAATACAATGTATTATTAGACGGACGTATGCGTATTGCTGGGGAGATTGTAGAAGCCGGCGATATATTTTGGTTTGAACCTGGTGACGTTGCTGACCCAGAGTTCTTAGAGGATTGTAGAGTTTGTGTCGTTAAACGACCAAGTATTATTGGAGACAAGTATGAAGTTTTACCGTGACCGCAGTGAAATAGATTTATCTAAGTATTACATAGCAACATATAAAATTACTAGTAAGACTAGCTTAGATGACGCCGCATGGAATTTAGCTATCGGGCAAAGCGTAGGAAATCCCAGTGTACGCAATGAGTGGGAAACAGATGACCTATTTGAAAATCACAGTTGTATCATCCTAGGTGATAAAAAAGACCTTGAAAATCGTGTATGGGGCAACGTAGAAATTGCTTTCCCTGTGGCTAACACAGACTGGGCAACAGACGGGGTCGCTCATATGTTATGCCAGCTCATGGGCGGACACGTTGATATCGATTGTTTTAACAGTTGCCGATTAATTAAATTAGAACTTCCTGAAACAGTTACACAGCATTTCTTAGGACCCAAGTTTGGTATCACAGGATTTAGAGCATTAACCGGCCAATACGGAAAACCTTTGTTTGGTAGTATTGTAAAACCTAAGATTGGTATTACTCCTGAAGTATTATTAGAGATGGTCAAACAGATGGTTGACGGTGGGGTCGATTTTATCAAAGAAGATGAAATCATGGTTAATCCTGCGTGTGCGCCATTGGATCGTCGTGTAGATATTATTGCTAACTATCTAGCAAAACAATCACGTAAGATCGTATTTTGCCATACTATTAACTGCGACCCGCATGTGTTAGTCGATCGTGTTAAGCGTGTGCATGAGTTAGGCGGAACAGGTGTGCATATCAATGTATTCTCTGGCTATGGTAGTTATAACAGTATTCGCAAATTAGATTTGCCATTGTACTTGCACTATCAAAGTTCTGGTGCCAAAGTTACCACAGATGTTAATCATCGCTTTAGTATCAGTTGGCCAGTTATGTGTCAGCTAGCTACTCTGATGGGCGCCGACACTATACAAACAGGCATGGTTGGCGGATATAGCAATGATGACCCAGAAGAGATTAAAGAATGTCTAGATATTCTACGTGCAGGTAATACTGTTCCTGCTCTAAGCTGTGGATTCCATCCCGGCCTGGTAGAAAAAGTTACAGAAATTGCTGGCCAAGATTATCTAGCCAACGCAGGCGGAGCAGTACACGGACATCCAGGCGGTACAGTAGCGGGAGCCACAGCTATGCGTCAAGCAATAGATAAGACATACGGTCCTGAGTACGATCAAGCTATTGCTAAATGGGGTTTGATTAAATAGTGAATCATTTTTATCAAAATATACAAGGCTGGTGCAGTTTTTTTGATATCTACAAGGGTATGGTTGAATACTTCCCTACAGGAAGCCACTTTGTTGAAATAGGATCCTGGCGGGGACAAAGCGCCGCATTCATGGCAGTTGAGATTATCAACAGTGGTAAAGACATTAAATTTGATTGTGTTGATACTTGGCGTGGTACCCCAAACGAAGAATTGCATCAAACTGATACCAGTGTAGTTAATGATACACTATATGATGAATTCATTACTAATATGAAACCTGTAGAGGGATATTATCGTGCTGTACGTATGGATAGTGTTAGTGCGGCCGCAACATACCCTGATGCTAGTTTGGATTTTGTATTCATTGATGGCGATCATTTGTATGAAGGTGTACTAGCTGACATTAAAGCATGGTTACCTAAAGTTAAACCTGGCGGTACTATTGCTGGGGACGATTATGGTCACACTCGTGGATCTGAAGGAGTTGTGCGTGCAGTAAATGAAATGTTTGGTAATAATTTTATGAGAAACGGTCTAGGTTGGGGAAAGAATTTATGAAGATAGCATTTTGTTTAAGCGGTGGTCCAAGATTCGAACATCGTGGACTATTTAGACTGGTTGACGCTCTCAAAGGATTTGACCAAGCGGACTTTTTTATACGCACATGGCGTAGTGAATTTGGCCTAAATGCTGATCAGTTTGTAAACTATTTGCGTAGTGAGGGTATTCCAGACACTTGTCAATTTAAAGTAGTGCAGGTCCTAGAGGATGGACCACAGTATGCACATCCTCCACGTAGGCCTCTACAGATAGCACACTGGGCACCTAACTTTCTTACCATGTGGTGGGGAATTGTGGAAAGTCATCGCTTATTTAAAGAGTATGTGGCTGAAACAGGTGAACAGTACGATATGGTGTTCCGTATGCGTACAGACATGGTACCACGTGGTGAAGTTGACCTACGTGACTATGCTGAAAAAGTTAAAACTAAAATGATCAATGCTCAAAACTTTGCTGATAATTTTTTATTTGGTAGTCCAGAAATGTATGAACGTTTTGTGGGTTACTGGGATTACCTAGATCACTTAGCAGATACATTTGAGTTTATACATCCAGAAGAAAGCCTGGAAAAGTATTTTAAAGTTACGGGCATAGACTATGAGTGCTTGCCATTTATAGTAGAGCCACAATGGAATAAAGGTGAATACCGGGGTCGTTGGAGAATGGATCACCAATGAAATTGATAGCACATCGCGGATTGTTTAATGGTCCTGATAGTAATTTAGAAAATCGCCCTGAGCAAATTAAATTAGCATTATCCAAGGGATATGACTGCGAAATTGATCTTTGGTATAAATCGGATGGCGGATTCTTTTTAGGGCATGATGCTCCTACTTATAATGTAGAATACGAATTTATTTCTAGCGACGGTCTATGGATACATGCCAAAAATCTAGCGGCACTATACTATCTAACCAACACACCTTTAAACTACTTTTGGCACGAGTCTGACACACAGACTCTGACTAGTCATCAATACATTTGGACTTATCCCGATAAACCTTTATCCAAACGTAGCATTATGTTGATGCCAGAATGGTCGGATCCAGAATTTGCCAATATTAAATCGGCTTCCTGCTACGGAATATGTAGCGACTATGTAGAAAAAATTAAATCAATCATTGACTAATAGTTGATATTGTTTTATAATTAACAACAAAATACGCAGGTAAATACTGCTATCAAATAACTTAGGTGAATAATAAATGTCAAAAAATGTACTGATAACAGGCGGTGCTGGTTTCATCGCACACCATGTAATCGATAAGATGCTCAAAGAAACCGACTACAATATTGTATGTCTGGACCGATTAGATATTAGTGGTAACTTGAATCGCTTACACGATATGCTACAGGATCACGATCCTAAAATGGTAGCTGAACGTTTGCGTATTGTATTCCATGATTTAAAAGCAGAACTGAATGAAATGATTGTCAAGGACATTGGTCCTGTTGATATTGTTCTACATTTGGCCGCAGGATCACACGTAGATCGTTCAATTCAATATCCGTTTGAGTTTGTGCAGGATAACGTAGTTGGCACAGTTAATATGTTAGACTATGCACGTAAGAACTTGCCTAACTTAGAACGCTTTGTGTATTTCTCAACAGACGAGATCTTTGGTGTTGCTCCTCCAGGAGTTAGCTACAAAGAATACGATCGTTACAATTCAACAAATCCATACTCAGCATCAAAAGCGGCAGCAGAAGAGTTTTGCGTAGCTTATGAAAATACTTACAAAATGCCAATTGTTGTTACACATACTATGAACGTGTTTGGTGAGCGTCAGCATCCAGAGAAATTTATTCCCATGTGTATTCAACGTGCTAGAGATGGTGAAAAGATTTATATCCATGCCAACGCAGACTGCACAGAAGCTGGCACACGTATGTATATCCATGCTAAAGACGTAGCCGAAGGCCTAATGTTTATTCTTAACTTAAAAGACTACAAACACACAGGTGACTACGGTTGGGCTCACTGTCCTAAGTTTAACTTGGTAGGTACAGAAGAAATTGATAATTTGAGTTTAGCTAAGATGATTGCTGAAGCACAAGGTAAAGAACTTAATTACGAAATGGTTGACTTCCACGGATCACGTCCTGGACATGACTTACGCTATGCCTTAGATGGCGGATTGTTAAAGTCATTGGGGTGGGAACCTAAGATTAAACTAAGCGAACGCATTAAAGAAATGACATTATGGACATTGGAGAACAACAGATGGCTCAGCAAGTAAAACATTGTTTTATCGTAACTTCAGCTATTAACAGTAAGTTTGGTGTGTTTGCACCTAAGCAACGGTTAGATCAAACTATTGAAACTATCAATAGCATTAAGCGTAAAATCCCTGATGCTAGAATTATAGTAATGGAATGCTGTGGGGATTCGATTAAGCCACATCAAGAAGCAGTAATAAGACAAAACTGCGACGTGTTCATTGACTGTAGCCAAGATCAAGACGTTATTGACATGTACGACAATGATAATTGGGACGTAGTAAAGAACGGCACAGAAATCATGTGTTTTGGTCGTGTGTTGCGTATTCTCAAACAAGAAAATGCCTTTGTTGGAATTAATCGTATTCATAAAATGTCTGGACGTTATATATTAAATGATTTGTTTGATCCTGCTACATACGATCAAACAGATAATTTAGATAAAATTATTATTGGACCAAAACATCAAAGTCAATTCCCTCCAGAAGTAACACAAGTACCATTCCAGTACATGGCTCGCTTATGGTCTTGGCCTATTGCACTCTTAGACGAAGTTATTGGTGTATATGAAGATAGCTTCCTGTTCTTTGCCGAACGTTTAGCTGCAGGTGGATATGTGGATATTGAACACGTACTTGCTAAGTTCTTAAATCCCGACCATGTACATGAAATTCAAAATCTTGGTGTTGAAGGGGCAATCGCTCCCAACGGAACTGCTATTAAAAATTAATGGAAGATTACACACAAATCGATGAGTGTTTGGCCTGCGGCGGCCAAGACTTAACCTTGACCCTGGATCTCCAAGATCAACCCTTGGCCAACAGCTTTCAAGAGCATGGCGGAGTACGTGATACAGATCAGTGGTTCCCCCTAGCTATTAATCGTTGTGAAGACTGTAATCACCTACAACTTACACACGCAGTTAATCCTGAATTGATTTACACACACTATCTGTATGTGTCAGGTACATCAAATACCTATGTAGAATACATGGACTGGTATGCTCGCTTTGTAACTGAACAGTTCGCTAAACCAATGGTGGGTACAGTATTGGACATTGGCTGTAATGATGGTAGCCAATTAGATGCATTTAAGAAGTTAGGTTATAAGACATTTGGTGTAGATCCAGCAGAAAACTTATACGAAAAGTCTAGTGCGAATCATCGCATATGGTGTAGATTTTGGGATAAAGAAACCTCTGATAACATACATACCAAGTTTACAGTTATTACTACACAAAATTCATTTGCACATATTCCAGATCCACTGGCATACTTAAAACTTTGCCGCGAGCACTTAAACAACGAAGGTAAGATTTTTATTTCTACCAGTCAAGCTGACATGGTTCCTAACGGTGAGTTTGATACCATCTATCACGAGCATATCAGCTACTACAATGCAGAATCAATGCGCCGACTGGCTGAACGTGCTGGTCTATATTTAATTGATGTAATTAAAACTCCTATTCATGGAACCAGCTATATCTTTATATTAGCCAAACAACCTGCTAATCAAGAACGTATTCAAAATATCCTAGCTGTAGAATCAGCACTAGGACTACAGACACCTGAGACTTATACAAAGTGGGCTACAGGTGTACAGGAGTTAATTGATCAACTCAAAGATCAAATTGATGAGTATCGTGGTTGGGGATATACTATTGTTGGTTACGGTGCTGCCGCTAAAGGTATGACACTGATCAATGCCAGTAACATACACCTGGACTGCGTAATTGATGACAATCCTTTAAAGCAAGGACTATATTGCCCGGGCACTAGTATTCCTGTGGTCAGTATCGAATGGTTAGATAGTATAACTGATCCCAAAGAACGTGTTGTATTTGTTCCGCTGGCATGGAATTTCTACACAGAAATTAAAAAGAAGATTCTAGCAAAACGCAACAACGCACAAGATATATTCCTGCGTTATTTTCCAACTATTGTGACAGAAACCAATGAAGATTGAAACTCCTACCACTATCTTAGTTAAACGACGTGCTGCATTGGGCGATGTAGTAATGTCAACCGGTGTAGTCCGAGAACTGTACAAACATCACAATGGCCGTTGTGCAATTACCGTTGAAACAGAATTTCCATTAGTCTATAAAAACAATCCTTACATTGTAGATCTACGTAACTGGGGCGAATGTAATCCCGCAGACTATGATGTCGTTTATAACTTAGATGACGCTTACGAATTAAATCCAGAAAATCATTTTATTGACAGTATGTTTTATCGAGTGTTTGGTGATAATACCAGTGTCATGGATCGCCACCCCGACCTACATCCAACTGACAGTGATCTGGAATTAGTTAGTGCAGACATCAAGGAAATTGGTAGTCCCTACATTGCTGTTCATATGCGTCAGTGGCATTGGGCCCTGAAGAATATTGATATTGACGTATGGTGCAATATCTTTGCTCAAGCGTTTGAAGTACGCACAGATTTCAAAATTGTTACAGTAGGCGGACCCACTGATTTGAGCCTGGATCATCCCTTGATTGTGAATAAAAACGCACAGTACACGCCACAACAATTAAAAGTATTATTGGATGGTGCCCGTTGTTTTGTGGGCATCGATTCGGGACCATTTCAAATTGCTGGAGCCAGCAATACACACGTAATTGGAATGTTGACACATAATCCTCCAGAGTATATAATGCCTATTAGACATTTGGATCCAACATGGCACTGGACTGCTATACAAGCCGATATTGACTGTGTGGGTTGCAACGTCAAACAAGATCGACCAGTGCGTGGAATCGTATGCCAACATGGAGATTTCCGCTGTAACAAACTGTTTGATACACAACGTATAGCCAACGCAATATTAGAACAACTTAATTAAGAAAGAAAATTATGCCTATTACTATTACTGATCAAGTATATACTGATCACCCACAGATTGGAATTATCAAAGAGTGCTTGCGACTGGCACAAGAAGAAGTCAGCGGAATTCCGGACTATGCACTACAGATTACTGGAATGAGTGGTATTGTTTATCGTAGATTTATCAATAACTATATTAGAACACTGACCGATGCCCGATATCTTGAGGTAGGAGTATTTCAAGGATCAACTCTTTGTTCAGCTATTGGCGGCATTGATAATATCACAGCCATTGGAGTAGACAACTACACTGAAAGCTATCCACACTACAGTACAACTCCTGAACAAGATGCTCGTCGTAACATCGAAGTAGTAAAAACAGAAACCGCCGACGTACAGTTATTGAATCAAAGTTTTGAAAGTTTTGATCCTGCACTATATGGACCATACGATGTTTATATGTACGATGGTTGGCATGAAGAAGAAAGCCAATATCAAGGTATTGTTCGTGTGGCTCCACACCTTGCTGACATCAGTTTAGTTATAGTTGATGACTGGAATGACAACAATATTTTTGAAGTTGAGTACAAGGGTGTCAAATATAACAGTCGCGAAAAAGCAGGTACTTATCGTGCATTTGATGACAGTAACTTAGAAATACTTTACAAAATTGAAGTTGAAACAGGTGAGAATCCTATGTTCCCTAGTCCTTGGCATAATGGTTACGGAATCTTTTTAATAAAAAATAATAAATGACAACATACTTGCATTCAGGCACAGCCGGTGACACAATCTATAGCCTGGCCCTGGTTAAACGCATGGGCGGCGGTGAGTTTCAAATTGGTATTCGTAACCTTGAACTTATCCTGCCTACCTATGGGTATCGTGCTGAAGATATTGACCCAGCACACAAAGGTCGATACACAGAACAAGACTACAGAATGTTAGCACCCCTAATTGAACGTCAACCATATATCACAGAGGTTACAGCTTGGCATGACGGGGACAACAAGCCCGATATCAATTTGGATCAATATCGTGCAGTACTGTATCGTACATTTGAGGGAAATATTGTAGAAAGTTATTTCCGTACTTTTAATGTACCATTTACAGTCAACGATTATGATACACCTTGGTTAGAAGTAGACCCTATTAAAGAAGCCGCTATCGTTGTAAACTCTACTCCACGTTATCGTACTCCTGATGTTGACACAGATGCTAGTTGGTTCAAAATGTGTCATGACGCAGATTTGGCTAATAATGGACTATTTGTTGGGACGCCTGCAGAGCATGAAGCTTTTGTTGCTAAATTTGACTGTAAAATACAATATCGTCCGGTTAAAGATTTCTTAGAACTAGCCGAATTAATTGAAGGCGCTGATTTGTTTTTGGGCAACCAAAGTATGGCTCTTAGTATAGCTATGGGCTTGGGCAAAACTTCGGTAGTTGAACTACACAAAATGAAACCCATGCAGTACAGAGAATGTTTCTTTCCCAGAACCAATATTACTTATTTCTAAGTGATAAATATTTTTGCGGTAGTTGTTGACAATGCCGCATTCTATGTAGTACAATAAAAAACTAATTAAATTTATTCATTTTAAAGGAGAATCATGATGAATCTAAAACCGCTACAAGATAGGGTCGTAGTTCGCCGAGTTGACAGTGAATCTGTAACTAAGGGCGGCATCGTAATTCCAGATGCAGCCACTGAAAAAGCCGATCAAGGCACAGTACTTGCTGTTGGACCCGGTAAACGTAACGCACAAACAGGAGAACTAAATGCTCTTGATGTTACTGTTAATGACCGTGTATTATTTGGCAAGTTCTCTGGGCAGACTGTTAAAGTCGACGGAGAAGAACTATTAATTTTGCGTGAGGAAGATATCCTCGGCGTAATCACACAAGGAGAATAACAATGGCTGCAAAAGACGTAATTTTTGGTAATGACTCACGTAGTAAAATGGTTGAGGGTGTAAACATCCTAGCTAACGCTGTTAAAGTAACACTAGGTCCTAAAGGTCGTAACGTAGTTATCGAACGCTCGTTTGGTGGCCCTGCTGTTACCAAGGACGGTGTAACTGTAGCAAAAGAAATTGAATTGCAAGACAAATTGCAAAACATGGGTGCTCAAATGGTTAAGGAAGTAGCATCTAAGACAGCAGACAATGCTGGTGATGGTACTACTACTGCTACTGTGTTAGCACAAGCGATTGTTAAAGAAGGCATGAAGTATGTTACTGCTGGACACAATCCAATGGATTTGAAACGCGGTATTGACAAAGCCGCTACAGCCGCTGTAGAAGCTCTAAGCTCAATCTCTAAGCCATGCGAAACCGATGAAGAGATCGCACAAGTAGGTACTATCTCTGCTAATTCAGACTCTGCGATCGGTCAAATGATTGCTGATGCAATGGCCAAGGTAGGCAAAGAAGGCGTTATCACAGTCGAGAACGGCAAGAGTCTACAAGACGAATTAGACGTTGTAGAAGGTATGCAGTTTGATCGTGGTTACTTGAGCCCATACTTTATCAACAATCAAGACAAACAAACTGTTGAATTAGACAATCCGTTTATCTTGTTATTTGATAAAAAGATCACTAACATCCGCGATATGATTCCAGTATTAGAAGCAGTTGCTAAAGCCGGTAAGCCCCTGCTTATCGTTGCAGAAGATGTTGAAGGCGAAGCACTAGCTACTTTAGTTGTTAATAACATGCGTGGTACTGTTAAGACTTGTGCTATTAAAGCACCTGGATTTGGTGACCGTCGTAAAGCCATGTTAGAAGATATTGCTATCCTAACTGGTGGTAAAGTTGTTGCTGAAGAACTAGGTTTGACACTTGAAAAAGTAACAGCCGAAGATTTAGGTATGGCAGGTCGTGTTGAGATCAGCAAAGAAAACACTATCATCATTGATGGTGCTGGTGATCCTTCTGCAATCGAAGCACGTGTTAAAGCAATCCGTACACAAGTTGAAGAAGCTACTTCAGAGTACGACAAAGAAAAATTGCAAGAACGTGTTGCTAAATTAGCCGGCGGTGTTGCTGTAATCAAAGTCGGTGGCGCTACAGAAGTAGAAGTCAAAGAAAAGAAAGATCGTATCGATGACGCACTACACGCTACCAAAGCCGCTGTAGAAGATGGTATTGTTCCTGGCGGTGGTGTTGCTTTAGTTCGTGCAAAACAAGCTATTGCTGATTTGAAAGGCGACAATGCCGATCAACAAGCTGGTATTAACATTGTTCTACGTGCTATGGAAGAACCACTCCGTACTATCGTAAGTAATGCTGGTGAATCGGCTGATGTAGTATTAGCTGCTGTAATTAACGGTACAGGTAACTATGGTTACAATGCCGCTACAGAGCAATACGTAGACATGCTGGCAGACGGTGTTATCGATCCAACTAAGGTTGCTAAAACAGCCTTAGTGAATGCCGCATCAGTTGCTGGTTTATTGTTGACTACAGATTGTGCAATCTTTGATTTACCTAAAGATCCTAACAATCCACAGCCACAAATGCCTAATATGATGTAAAAATCAAGCATTAAGTAACATACCCGCCATGCCTCTTAACAATGCACACTTTGGCGGGTTTCTGCTGAAATAACTATAAATACAGTATAACGGAGATTTAAAATGACAGTTCATTTATTCGCACTTAGTTCACAAGGTACACACGTTGATGAAGTTTTAGCATCATTAAAAAGTAAAGATTTGGCAGTTGAGGCCCGTTTTACCGATTTAAACACTGACGCCCAAGAACTTCTTACTAAGCATAATTTAACAATTCAACCTGTACTGTTTGACATTAGCCATGTTGAAGGTCAAGATGTATTGACTAAGTTTGCTGAAGGTTCTGCAGTTTTATCTTTGACCGATGAACAAGTAGTCGCAGTTAAAGCCGCATTAGCAGTAGTAACAACTCCACCCGCTGAATAAGTTAGCATATACTAACATCGAACCCGCTGAGGCGGGTTTTTTGTTGACCATAAATTGCCAATATGCTATACTCTTAGTATGAAATATTTTGCATATGGTATGAATACCAATTTAGGCCAAATGGCCATCCGATGCCCGCAGGCCAAAAGTTTAGGCAAAGCGGTTTTATATAATCATGAATTTCGTTTTGCTCGTCACGCAGACATAATCGAAAATCCTGAATTTGCCACTCAAGGAGTCCTGTGGGAAATTACTCCTGACTGTGAATTGGCCTTAGATGCCCTAGAAGGTTATCCTACATATTATTTAAAGAAAATGGTTAATGTTTTCCATAATGGTCAATCAGTTAAATGTATGACCTATTATATGGCCGGCAAAAATATTGATGAATTTCCAAATGATGGGTATTTAGAAATGTTAATGCAGGGTTATCAAGAACACGGAGTAGATACTCAACAAATGTACGAAAGTTTATATTTGATCGATAATATCAAACAGCGTCAAATGGTATTAGAAAGCAAGTATTTTGATTCACTTAACTAAAGGATTATAATGAAACTCAAGAATATGATTATCGATAATGAATATAATGATGCTTTTCCAGAAGAACGAGAGTTTACGGATTGGGTTAATAATATCGATTATGAATATAATGAAGCGGATAATGTTCCAGCATTATCTGTAGATAATCGAGTTAATATTGTGTTGCATAAAGACAACACCGAAGATTATAGTCCGTTTAATACTTTAAATAGCTAAAATTTTGGTTGTGCCCAAATTGCCAAAATGCTATACTATGGGTATAGTAATTAACAAGGAGCGGCAATGCAAAACCATTTAGCAGATTTAACAGTTGAAGAATTGCAGAGTTATTTGAGCGATTTCCATAAAGACTTTTTTGGTTTCCGACCACGTTATGCTACTCCCGAACAATGGCGTGACCGTGAATATTTAGAAGCTTCAATCAATGCTATCCACAATCAAATGGATCGCTTGAAGGAAACCCGTGTAGGCCGTGATGAACTTCGTGCCAACGGTTGGGTAGTAGAGGAGGCAGATTTTGATGTATTGGAACAAGCCGAAGAGCTTGCTGATGCAGATGCAGTATACTATGGTGCTTGACCCATAATTGCCAAAATAGTATAATAGTTGTATTATTAATAAAGAAGGAGCTAGTATGTCAAACGTATCTTTTATTCGTATCAAAAGTGGTGCTTATCGCAACAAAGAAGTCAGCGGTGAGATTTTTCAATTAGTTGAGCAGTTTAAAACCACTGCCAAAGGTGCTTATGTCACTGTTAAAAATGGCGGACGTTTTCCTGGGTTCCCAGAAGACATTCGTGTTAAGGTTGACTCAATGAGTGACTATGAGTTCGTATCAGAGCAAGAGTTTGTTGATGCAGGTAATCAACCTGTCGCTGAAACTCAGGCATTAGAACTAGCACAAGAATCTGATGAAGAAGTGATTGAACGTATTCGTCAGCGTTTTGAAATTTTGGACGAGATGACTACTGCCGCTACTAACGGCGACATCCGTGCAATGATTGTATCAGGTCCCCCAGGAGTTGGTAAGTCCTTTGGTGTGGAACGTATTGTTGAGAAGGCCTGTTTGTTCGACATGGTTTCTGGTAAGCGTTTACGTGCTGAAGTTGTTAAAGGTTCTGCTACTGCATTAGGTTTGTATACTACACTTTACAAGTATTCAGATTCAAATTGCGTATTAGTATTTGACGACTGTGACTCAATTCTTGTTGATGACGTTGCACTTAACCTGCTGAAGGGTGCTCTGGACTCTGGTAAGAAGCGTAAGATTAGTTGGTTGTCAGACAGTAATATGTTGCGTCGTGAAGGCGTTCCAGATAGCTTCAACTTCAATGGCTCTGTAATCTTTATTACTAACCTTAAGTTTGATCAAATGAAATCACAGAAGTTGCGTGATCACCTGGATGCACTACAGAGTCGTTGCCACTACTTGGACTTGACACTTGATACTATGCGTGATAAAGTACTCCGTATTAAACAAATTGCCAAAGATGGTGAGTTGTTTGCTGAGTATGATTTTGAGCAAGCAGTACAAGACGAAATCATTGAGTTTTTGGAAGAGAATAAAAACAAGTTCCGTGAAATGTCGTTGCGTATGGCAATTAAGGTAGCAGATTTGCGTAAGAGTTTCCCACTTAAATGGAAGGCTATGGCTCAAGTTACTTGTATGAAAACGGCTTAAGAAATTTTTAGGTCAGAGCAAACTGGCCTAAATACTAGTGTACTGTAATTCACTCTAGCTCCTGAATTACAGCCGGTTTAAAGACCGGTTTGCCCCGGGTAGAAATACTCGGGGATTTTTTTGACTTTAAACTATAACTAGTGTATAATAACTGTATGCCTAATACTCTTTATTCTTATTCTCACGTTGAAGATTACATTGAAATTATTGCTGGATATCGTACACCTGCTGGCATAAACAAACAAAATATATTTCTTGTTGCTGAACCGAATGTTAGCCTGGCTAGATATGATGTTAAGGTTATAGAAAGTTTTGCTGGACAATGTCACAGTGGTCTAGGGTTTACTGATAAACAAGCGTCTTTGGCAGTAGCTCTGGTTACCAAATATGAAAGGCAACTGTTTAAACTTGGTGTAGACATTACACCCGTTAAAACCAATCCTGAATTTAGAATTCCTTTAAGGACCATTGACCGTACAGCTCGGGCATGGATAGAGGATGATCTTATCTGTATTAAGTTTCCATTTGATAACGAAATAATAGAATCAATTAGAACTGAAGGCAAGCAAAGTAAAGGCAGTATACATTGGGAGCATGGTAAAAAATACTGGGTAGCTGATCTAACTGAACCAAACGTAAATTGGGTTTATACTTTTGCCCAACAACATAAATTTGAAATAGATTCAACATTAAAAACGGCCATGGACCTATTGTTAGCCGAGGAAAAGAAACAGTACGGGATTGAACTACAGGCCACTGCTGATGCGTTGACCATTACCAATGCTCATGATGCATTAGTTGACTATGTCAATGATCGATTGGGCGGACTTGTTACAGACAATTTGCTTACACTAGTAGACAATGCACCTATCCTAGGATATACTGTAGACAATTTAATAAAAGAAGTGGTAATTGAAGCCTATGGTACACGTTTTTGGAGCCTATGTGCCAATCGTGAACTTAAAGTCGATCAATCATTCAACAGTAATTTAGTTAAAAGTATTGCTGACTATGCTACCGCTACAAATAGATTTCCTATATTTGTATATGAGCCTGATCTAAGCGATCGCTTACTTACCGAATTTAATAAACATTTTCCTGATCAAGTGCTGAGAGTCACTAACAATCAATTAGCGGATTTTGATTTTGATGTCAAAGTAATTTATACTACCAAAATTCCTCGCACACCCGTCGGACGTATTCCATTGATGATCAGTTCAGCTGGTATGATGTACGGCGGTGATCGCCAAATGTGGATTCAAACAGCCGAAAAGATTGTATACTTTACCAAGGATGTGTATAATAAACATTCCAAAGGACCCGAAGTTTGCAAGCTAAATTAATAATTCGAGACGAAGTAAATGTAAAGATTGAAGGACTAGATCTTGCTGATCGCACGGCGCTGGTAAAGAAGTTCAAGTATGAAATCCCAGGAGCACGTTATCAACCCTCAGTTCGTCTAGGACGTTGGGACGGCAAAGTGGCTTTCTTTCAATTAGGCGGTTCAAGTTACATTAACTTACTACCTGAAATCATTGAGTACTTAGAAAGTAAGAACTACGATATTGACGTAGAAGATCTACGAGATTACTCAACGGTCTTTGAGTTTAGTAAATTTTCAGAAGATACTTTTGCTGATCAAACATGGCCTGTGGGGCATCCACAAGCAGGTCAACCCATACATTTTCGTGACTATCAAGTTGAAATTATCAACAACTTCCTAAGTAATCCGCAGAGCATACAGGAAATTGCCACAGGTGCAGGCAAAACTATTATGACTGCGGCACTAAGCAAAAGCGTAGAGCCATATGGTCGTAGTATTGTTATTGTACCAAACAAAAGCCTAGTTACACAAACGGAAACAGACTACAAGAACCTAGGTCTTGATGTAGGTGTTTACTTTGGCGATCGTAAAGAATGGGGCAAAACACATACTATCTGCACCTGGCAAAGTCTAAACATTCTACTAAAAGCAACACAGGCCGGCACAGCAGAAGTAACTATCGGTGAATTCATTGAAGGCGTTGTTTTAGTTATGGTAGATGAGGTACACATGGCCAAAGCTGATGCACTAAAGACTTTACTCACTGGAGTATTTGCCCGTGTTCCTCTGCGTTGGGGTTTAACAGGGACGATACCTAAAGAAGATTATGAACGTGTTAGTTTATTATGCAGTCTAGGACCAGTCGTAGGTAAACTATCCGCTAGCGAACTTCAAGAAGCAGGGCACTTAGCTAACTGCCATGTAAATATAGTACAGATGGTAGATCATGTTGAATACCGTGATTACCAAAGCGAACTTAAATACTTAGTGACCAACGCTGAACGTGTTGCTTACCTGGCTAAGATGATTGATTCAATTAAAGAATCGGGTAATACACTTATCTTAGTTGATCGTATTGAAACAGGTAAATTGTTACAAACAGAATTAAGCACATTGTTTAGCCTAATTAAAGGTGACAAACCTGACGTAGCATTTGTGAGTGGTGCTACCAAAGCTGGGGATAGAAAAGATGAATACGATGAGATTGCGACAAGTACTAATAAGATTATTATTGCTACTTATGGTGTCGCCGCTGTTGGTATTAATATTCCTAGGATTTTTAATCTTGTGCTGGTCGAACCGGGTAAATCCTTTGTCCGT